>Ga0315913_1009144_pt1 | contig 11646 bp, 9 predicted proteins | sample MpolsnodulesMG_FD_207736 | JGI IMG/M metagenome (GOLD analysis project Ga0315913, IMG submission 207736) | Medicago polymorpha root nodule microbial communities from Los Angeles, California, United States - small nodules | ecosystem: Host-associated > Plants > Roots > Nodule | place: USA... | reverse complement strand
ATTGGATTTAAAAGACTTTCATGATCATATTCCTTTTTTATTAAAATCATAACCATTTTTTTGTCTATTTTTTATGTTATTTTTCTAACATGATTTATATATATGTTGCAGCACGAACACTGAAGGAAAAAAGCAATGATGTAATGAGTAATACTCATAATAAGGAAGATCATATGTTTAAGGCAAAAGAAGAACATAATGTGGGAGATGAAGTATTTTCAATGGATTACACTCCAGCTAGAAGGAAGCCACCGATTCACAATTGAAATATTGTTTGCAATTTATGCTACAATTTATTTTACGCTACGAAAATTTTGTTCATCTTTAAATATTGATCTTGTAAAGTCATAAAATGTTGTATTTTCTTTTTCATGAATATAAAACGTTGTAATTATACATATTGATATGATATGATACACGGCAATAAAATCATTTTTCCTACATGAAATGAAAGTTCATGCTATGGTTTCAAAAATGACATGAAATTAAGTCTTGATATATAGATTTAATTTGATATTTAATTTGATGATCCCTTTAATAAAGATAATATGAAATATTGTACAAAAAAAAGTATAGAATACATTTTTTTAAGGAAAGAATACATTTTATTTTATCGTCTAATACTTCATTTTTTTTACATCTCCCTACTGCAGTGGAACCATGAACCCAATTCTTCCAGAATTCGTTGTATAATATATTGACACTCTACGATTTTTTTTACGTAAAAGAATACATTTTATAAAGTCTTAACATCTTATATATATACATAACCTTAACATCTTATATTATTTTTTTTATAAAGCCTTGACATCTTATACTATAAAGATACCAAAATATAAAAATTTGGATTTGGATTTTCCTCAGGTGTGAAATTTCGTATTTGATAAGCATACCTATATACACCAACTTTTTTAGGAGAATACACCATCTTATTGAATAACTACCTAGTAATAAAGTAATTTTTTTTAAATCGTTTAAATTGTATGGAAATCTCACAAAATTTGTCTTAAAGTTTCGTTTCTCAAGATTTTATTAGTCTTGTCTTCGTTCATTTCTCACATTGAAGCTTGTAAGTTGCATGTATCCTAACATTTCCTAATACAATGTCCCCTTCATAATATATATTACACATAACACAACTTCAACAAAAAATAATAATAATAAAATACACACAACGTACTTCTGGCTAAAAGCAGGAGCTTCTTACCATTAATATACTGTTTTTTCTTTTTCAGAAGATATTTTATTTTATTTTTCAGAAGGAAGTTGTCCTTTGATAATTTCGCAACTTTTATTACATAATAATTGGAGTTGTAAGTTAAGCTATTTCTTTTTCCAAATTAAAAAGGTCAATTTTGTTTTTGGTAAACTAGAAATATGTGGCTTCATAATTGATCCTTTCTACGACACTTACTCCCATGTTTTTTGTAAAAAGGTGGAGATGGCTGCTGTACATTCTTGCTATTCTTGGTTTTCGTTGATGTTTCCATCGTATTTAGCATCTCCCTAAAAATTGTGAACTTTTTTCCTTTTATTATATGAATGAAGTATCTTTTTAAAAAAATAAAAAATAAAAAAAAATATATATATATATACACGAATGAAGTATGTATATGAACATGAAATGTCAAAAGGCTAATATACAGTAAAGATTATTGGTTAAGAAATAGATTAATTAACAACTCTATATATACTGCTCTTATAATTAGTTTCTATAATATATGTTCAATCATTTTGAATTATTGATTTAAAAAAAAAAATCATATTGAATAATCTTTTTGTACGAAAATAATAATGAATCATCTTTACATATCATAATACGACTTCTTGTTTACGTTTTATTCACGGGACTCCATGTTTACGTTGGGACAATTAACATGATAAAATATTGGTTGATTTTTTTGTGTCTTTTTTACCGTTTACTTGTTTAGTGATGACAAATTTGTAAGACACCTGAGGTTCTCCCCTTCAATTAAAATTTACTCTCTACTATCATTATTATCAACAAAAATTCACTTTTCATATTCTTTGAATAATTAATTGATTAAATATGAAAAGTGAAATTTTGTTTATAAAAGTAACCGTACGGAGTAATCGATTAAATATTATATGCTTGGTTTGATAAAGGGGAAAAAAATACTTGGTTCACACTGTAAATATATAGTATAGCTATTAAATTGTTTACAATATAATATAATGATATGAAATTATTCTGATTTCCTCTAAACTATTGTTTTTATTTATATAGAGAAAAAAAGTAAACAAATTTGCATATGAAAAGTAAATCTCACTTCCATGTAAAAAGTGCATCTCATTTTACTAAACTCGATCATTTTTTGTTTATACTGACTATTATTTATTTGCAAGGTTGATCTCTAAAACCAGATCAAGCCATAATGTACAGACGGAAAAGCTCTCTTTCTCAAAAATGGATTCAAACCTGAAATGTTTGGTTAAGTAACACACTGAATCATTTTGCAAAGTGGTTAATATGTGCAATCTTTAACGGTAAAAAATTTAAATTGTAGAGACAAGATCGACTGACTAGTTTGTTTAATCGCAACTTTTTTTTTTAATCGCAACTAGTAAAGGGTTAAAATCTGACATAATAGATCGTTTTTTTTTATAGGTCTGACTTGCATGCAAAATCTATTTTACTTGCAATTCAAAATGTAGTTAGAACACGGTTTTCTTTTACCTTTTTTTTTTAATGACTACTGCAATTTCACAGATTTCATTTTTGAGTTTGCAAGTATTGGATGGGCTAGGGTATCAAGATCACACAGATTTCTCTCTTCTTTTTAAGGTATTGAAATTTGAACAAGTTGCTTACATGCGTGTACCATCCCTAGTCAAGTTAAACGTTACACTATAGGCTCCTCTAACTAATAGGAACATATAAATCAATGCATTTCCTTAACCCAGAACTTCCCAAAACAATAAAAGAAAATCAGTTTTTCAGTTATTTGGAATTCTCTCATAGAAAAGCAAGCTGGCCTCAGCAGACAGAACTTCTTCGACTGAAACAGCATCCACGTGAGAATCTGAAACACCAAACCAGCGCATTGAATTTTGATTGATGCAATCACCCGAGACATCTGAGGACTCTGATCTCACACATCTGTAGACAGTGTAATGTCCTCCTCCAGCTCTTCCAAAGTGTTCCACAACAGAAACAAGTTGATATAAACATGTATCTTGAGAATCTAAATTACAAGAAACATCCACCTGCATAAAGCACAATATGTGAGAACTCAAAATGAACATCCACAAGCAAGTTAATGTCATATTGATCCTCCTTACATTTTTAAAGATCATTCAAGAAGAAAATACATTTTCATTTAAAACTTGAATATTTGTTCAGTCCCAAGATTTGATCAAGAGTTTGATTGTTGTCCATAATCCCTATGACCTTTTTCATGGTTTTTACCTCTCATTATTTTAAAGTTAGATCTAAGTGATGAAATGGCAAACCGACGGCACACCATCCTTGCCATGTCACTAACTATCCTGCATTACCTATTCTGTTGTCACCCCATCCCCTTCCGTTCCCTGCGCCCATCCCTATCTCCATTGGCAAAGACATACTCTGGGAAAAAGGAAGAATCCAGAAAAAGCAGTGCCCATTACAAGGACCCTTAACAATTGGTAATAATCCATCCGTTTTACATTGTTACATACGTATTACAAATTGCTTTCAGTTTGTCATTTGGGATTGGTTGAATCTGCTCAAGGCTAATCTTTTCTGAAACTGTGCCTGCTGAAAATACTGCAACAATCAATGTTCATATACATGGTTCTGATTTGGCAAATCATAATGGATATTTTGCTGAAGCATTTGATCATATTTGCTGATTTTTCAAAAGCAGAGTATCATGTATTGTGGACAAAGCATGGGCAGAGATGCCCAGCTTGATGTTTTATTGGAAAATAGAAGGCCTACATTCAAGATGCTAGAGGAAAGGGGAAGGGAAAGAGGCTGCATGGGATAATTAGTGATACATGGCAATAATGACGCGGAGGTCCATCACATCCTCGCTAAATGGATCTCTATAAGGGTGGAGGACTAAAGCACCTAACTTTAAAATAGACAGAAGCCATAAAGAATTGCATATGATAGGGCCAAAATAAAAAGCATGCCCAAATATAAGAATTAAAAACATATATAAGCTTTCATTTAATAAATTCCAGGTTCTTCAAGCATCACAACAATTAATGGCCACAGCCACATTGGAGAAGGACACATCAGCCACATTTCAGATAGTACTGTTATCCTCCTAATTATATTAGTAGAATGCTTTGAGTTTGATTGTAGCACATTTTAAAAGACAACTGGCTTGTGATGAAAAATAATGTTTAGGATCGTAGACTGAGAAAATTAAGTAAAGGACACTCAAGTTTATGCTTTATTTACAATGAATTGGAGACTGACAGACAGATACATAAAGCTTCTTTTAAATGTTATTATACACAGACATAAAATGTATGGATGAACGGCATTTCATGGTTCAATGTAATATAAATTAATCAATACAGAAAATTTGGACCAACCGTGTCAATGGATTGTGAGTCTGTCTTTGAGTGAATGCTTTCTGAAGAACCAGAACAAGGAAATTTATTAAGAATTGCCTGTCTACTAGTGGAGCAGCTAACTATTTCAATACGAGCATCTGCATCGATCTGCTCTGTAGCTCCTCCATAAAGGACACCAGATTTAATCATCCTTATTATCTCAGAATGCATATTGCTATGGTTTGGCAAAGAGTTATGTCTACTTTGTACATCTTCTTCCTGTATCTTCACTCCTAGTCTAGTTGTCATGAATGAGGACACATCCAAAATCAATGGAAAAGATATATGGCCCTAAAACACCATGAAGACAAAATATATTCAGTGAAATTCAATGAAATTAATATATTGCGTTTTATTAAAAAAAGTTAGGCAGCTCTAAAATAATAGTCAAGTTTATGTCCAACCCATTTAAAAGTGCAATCAAATGAGCCTAAGCCTTATGCCTAGGGAACTTTTTACTTTTTTTTTGTGGTCAAGAGGAACGAAGCCATAAAAAAATGGAGGATTTAATACATTAGAAATTACCTGTAATTTGAATGACTCTCCAAAATCATTCATGTGAACTCTTTTCAGCTGGATGCATAAAATCTGTCCCCATGCAATTAAATGTTTCAGTAGTTCATTCAGAGATTGAACAACAAGAGAACATATATTCATGAGAAAATTATAGATGCCAGATAACACAAATTAGGCATACCCTTGGACACCGAGCAATACTTAGCTGCTTCAAAGCATGTGAAAACCTATTTGACCACGGTAGATTTTCAAGGTTATAAGTTTTTCGGCAATCACAGAAATCTTGGTCAGAACATCTCCTAAGGTTTCCAAGTTCTACCTGAGTAACAATGGCAAAAACTTCACAATTTGACAACGTAAAGAACAGTCAGTTGGTAGAGTCAGCAACCAACATCTATGCATCCCTCACCTATCTTTATCTATATCAAAATAAATAAATAACATAATCACACAGGGATACCTTGTCTCCTTCCATCAAGGAAAGATACTTGATTGCAGCATTATGCCAACAGTGGCTGCAGTTGTAGTTTTCAATGTGTTCAGCTACAATGAACTGCTTCAGGCATTCCTCCAGGGTACAGCCAACTCTCTGCAACCAGTCAAATTTATTAATCAGAGTTCCAGTAGGCATGGAGCAGTTCAACCATCAGAGGAATAAGCTTGAAACTACACAGTATAAGTGACATTAATCTTTAAAACTTACTATAGTGTATCTATTACTAAGCACAGGTGAAAGAGGCAAACAATCAAAATTTTCAAATTTATTTGAGATCTGCAAAATGAACAAATATAAAGTTAAAATATATTTTTTTTAAAAAAGACTAGTAAAAGGAAACATCATCAGAATCACATTAAATATAATGAAAGAAGATATCATCATCAAAAACCAGAATAAATAGTTATGTTAAACAAAATTGTTATCAAGAAATTGTGTAATTAGCAGCCTATCACGATAAAAGAAAAGTTTTTAACATCGATGCCGTATGCCTCCCACAGCCACAGACTAGACCAACCACAAAGCACACTATGGGGTCATTAGTAACATGGTTTGCATGTTTGGAATATTTATGTGCGATAAAATTTAGTCATTTTAGTAACCTGCAGGCAACAATAAGTCTTGTCATCATGTCAACTAATGTTGTGACCTTATGATTTATACATTTTCACCATTATCATCATTAAATCTATCAACCGGTCAATGCTCAATACCCATAATAAATCAAATTTGACATTTATCCTCAGCTTCTGAAACCCAAGTCATTCCATACTATAGCCAAATTCCTAAATTTATAAATAACCGCTGACCATTTTAAAAGTACTAACCTTAATTCTTTCAAGATGTTTTAGCAAGTGGCTGTAATGTTACCCTACAACTTTTTACTTCCAAATGCAACAACATAAACCAAAACAGGAAGACAATAAAAACATCAATCTGAAAAATAGTCCTCCTGATAGCCAGTTGTAGAATAATTTAAAACTTAATACATGTCAGCGAGTGATGCAGAAATGAGTGTCATGGCTTTTTTATGAAGGCAGTCTAAAATTACAAACAAGTACGAGGGAGTGCACACGCAATCAACTAAAACTGAAAAGTTCTTTAGATTGCAGTGAGGAAAGTCTTCTGTACCTGGGACAAGCAACTTTGACAAGTTAAGCCGCTGTTCAGAATCCCATCAAAGGGTCCAAGAAAGAGGCGCCGCCATCTCTCTGGCTCACTCTGCCACTCCGTCTGTATTGGAGTAAGAATTCTATTATTAGAAGCAATAGTGTCTGCTAAAGAACTTATCTTTGGAGCATAACAACCTCCAACTTCTTCTTTCAATGTGCCCAATAGGTGAACAAACGCTTCAGCAGCATCCTAGAAAAACAAACAGTCAAACAAACTAAGCACAAAGCAGAAAGAGAACTCAAACAACATATGGTTGCTAAATAACAAAAGAAACACAACTCTACCTGCTGGCTCGTAAGATCAAAATTTGGAATATAGCTGGACATAGCATGCATCAACTGTCGTGGGCTCAATATAACCTTTTGAGCACTAACTGAGCTCAGCTCTGCCAACAATAACATTCATTCATTCATGTCAAGTGAACACAGTGATTCGCCAGTGTTTGATACAAATATCACAGTAAATTATAAGGAAAATAAAAAACCTGATTTCACTGATCTCGAGCCAATGAATGTAAAATAACACAAATCAACTTACATATATGCTCATTAAAAGATTTGGATTGAGTGCAGTTTGACTGCACACAGTTAGCTGCATCAGGACCGTCTGATCCATCGGACAGTCTAGACGTGGCTGATTACAGTACAGTCACAGGATCGTGACCAGGGACAGACCTAGGTTAAGTGTTGTGTGGGCTAGGGCCCTCACTATGTTTTGGGGAGAAAAAAATCAATACTATATACTCTATAAGAAAACACCACACATAAACATAATTTGTTTAATTGATTAAGTTCTTCACGCTTAAAAAAATAACTCATACTGTAAAAGTGTAAATCCCTTCATTCTCGTTATTGCTTAGTTATTTATATAAAGTGATATTTTGATTGATATTGAAAATGAGAAAGTCATGAAATATTAGTAGAATTTATTAAAAAACCGCAAAGAACAATTGTGATGTGTATATTTATACTTTTAAAAATAAACTGTTATATATACTTTTAGGGTTCTGGAAACAGTCTCTTGTGTAAAAAACAAGGTAAGGCTGCGTACAATACACCAAATGGTGGGACCCCTTCCCGGACCCTGCGTATGCGGGAGCTTTAGTGCCCCGGGTTGCCCTTTTTATATATACTTTTATTATTGAGAGCAACTGTTATATATACTTAATGCTACAAATTTATTGATATATTGCCCAGGCTACTCAAAAGTTCGGGGTCGGTCCGTCCCTAGTCGTGACTGCACACAACCTAGGTCCCTCGTTAACAGCAGAAATCTGAAAAGCTAAATAACAACTTCTAACTAGTTTCTAACCACTAACAAACATGGGGACTGTTTGGATAAACAGCTTATTTGCAGCTTATAACACAAACGCTTATCATGGTAAGCTGTAATGCATAAGCTTGCATAAATTTTTATAGAAAAGATAAAATGAAGTTAAATTGCTTTTGCATATGCTATAAGCTGTTTTTATAAGCTATACTGGAGAAACTGTGAAAATAAGCCGAAAACAGCTTGTGAGTAGATAAGCTGTTTATAAGTTCTCACAAACAGTCTCACAAAACTTATGTCAGTAAATAAGCTCAAATAAGTCAATCCAAACAGACCCATAATCAACTATTGATTAACTAAATAACAAAAACCAAATCAGAAATTTTATCTAACTCCATAAACTGGACATAACATACAAGTATCACAATTTTTGCAATGCACAAATCGCCAATGAAAGTTCATTCAATCACAGAAACAATGTGGTAGTACCTTGTAATAAAGAAGCCAAAGAAAAAACAAGAGGCATGTTTTCAACAAGTTGTTCATCAGTCCCATATTCAGCAATAACATTATCAAGAAAACTCTGGAAGCAAACACAACTAGCCAGAGCCTGCAAAAAACACATCAAAAAATCAACAGAAACATTAACCACAGTTTCAGAAACAGGAAAAATAAAAAACAAAAACAAACCTGCAAAACGACGTTGAGGAAACAATTGTTGCCGAGGTTTCGCAAGCCGGGAACAAAAATGGGTTTCTCGGAGTGGTTATCTTGATTATAATCTGGTAATAAAGAAGCTAAAGAAAAACGGGACCGAATTGGTTTGGAAGAATTGGTATATTTTAGAGCTGATATGTAAGCAGCAATGGCCGCAATGGCAGTAACTGCTGCTACACGAATAGAGGTAGAAGAAGATAGTGTCCAATTCGTGTCAAAGGATAGCGTCTTCTTCATTACGAGAGTTTCAGTTTGATGAATCAACCTCGTTTTAGTGGGGGGAAACCCTGATGTTGAATCCAGGTTTTTCCATTAAAAAATTTGGCAATAAAATTTAATTTTAATTTTATTATTTTGACCTTGCTTTTTAATTCTTATAATATATAATTTTAAAATGAAATATACAATAAATAGTTAAAAGAGGCCATAAAATCGCTTGGTAGTATGGATCTATCTAAGGTGTTGGAGTTTGATTGCAAGCAAGTGATTGATTGTATAACTAGGGGACTCAACACCAATTTCATGTTTGGCGCTATTCATAATTGCAAAGTTTCACTTAGAATCTACCAAAACTTTAAGATAAGTTTTATTACGAGACAAGCAAATAGTATTGCCCATTCGCTAGCAAAGACGTCATTATCTTATGCTAGTCTCCACGTTCATGATCATATGACATCTTGTATTGAGACTATTATTATTAATGAAATGAGTTAAGTTTGTTTCTGTCAAAAAAAAAAGTTTAGTTAAATAAAATTTGTTAAAAAAATGTTAAATAAAAAATATTAATTGAATTTATAAAGCGCATTTATCAATTTGGAGATGAAAATTATTTGAAATGAATTTAAATATTTAAAAAGAAATACATTAAGTAAAAATAAGTTTATGTATATAATTTAGGCCAAATACCTTCTAGGTCTTTTAAGTTTTATGTTTGTTTTACATAGGTCCTTTAAGTTTCTAAGGTTTCAGATAGGTCCTTTAAGTTTCGAGTTTGTTTCAGATAGGTCTTTTAAGTTTATAAGGTATCAGATAAGTCTTGTAAGTTTCGAGTTTGTTTCAGATAGGTCCTTTAACTTTGGCTTAATAGAGGTTGATAGAAAGGACCTATCGGAAACAAACTCTAAACTTAAAGGACCTATCTGAAACCTTATAAACTTAAAGGACCTATCCAAAATAAACTCGAAACTTAAAGAACCTATCTAAAGGCTTAGAAACTTAAATCTGAAGCAAACATGAAACTTAAAGACCCGAAAAAGTATTTGACCTATAATTCATAAAAACTAAAACTGAAACAAACATTTCATTTTACATTTTATATCTATCATTCAATTCTCCAAATCCATAGAAGCAGGATAAGAAATAGGCAGACTTTCATATCCCACCAACGGCAACTTGCGATCCAAAATAAACAAATTTTCTTAACTTTCGTTTTTTCCCGTAACTTCAGTTAATTTATGGGAAACAAACGGCGGATGCGAATAGTTTAAGGTGAGTCGAAACAAGCTCTAGATACGATGTTGACAACATAAGTTTTCGGAGAAAGTAACAGATGAGATGACTAGAGTTCCAAAGTTATGTAGAAAATATAATGAATTGCATCCTCTTATTACTATTAGTCTCTGGCCCCAATTATGTGATGATTTGTCACTTTTGTGCATATGTGTCACATGATGACTATGCAGACTTGTCCAGCTGGCATCCACGTGGCAAGACACTTATTTAAAAATCATTTTAAATCATTTTCAATAAAAACAATATTATTTTTTATAATTCAAAAACAATAATTATTTTTTAATTAAAAAATAATAATAAAACAGATACAAAAGGGGGGAAAATGTTAGGGTTCCTCATTTTCCCCCTTTCTTCCTTCGATCTCCCCCAATTTCCTTCCTTCAATCTTCAATTTTCAATCTTCAATCCAACCGATTCAGAAGCATAAATCGAATACAATTTGTCGTTCTTCTTCAACCATCCTTCCATCTTTGTTCACTGTCATCTTCGCACATCCTTCCATCTTCTTCGCATTTCCAAACGGCCAACCAACAATGAGCAGTAGCAGAGGTTATTCGGGTAGTAGAGGAGGTTCGTAGTCATATTCGATTTCAAGGAATAGAGAGAGTCGTAGGCCAGTTCGAACTCAACCAAACGGGTTGGAACATTTTCCGGTTATGTTACCTGCTTGTGGATGTTGTTTGCCAATGAAGATTTACATTGCTAACACTTATACGAATCAAGGAAGAAGGTTTTGGAAGTGTCGCAACTGGAACAACAAAGTAAGTTTAGCATTTTTATCTGATAATGTATTATGTTTCTTTGTTTTGTATCTTGTTTGAGCATATATGTGTTGTGGATTGTGTATTTGTTAAGCAGACTACAACAACATGTGATTTGCTCATCTGGGACGATGATATCATACCTGGTGTGACACCAATGATTGAAGTTACTCCTTCAATGGACACATCAATGGAGGTTAGATCAACGACGGATGGAAACCAAAAACAAGTCTGCACAAAATGTGAAACCATTGATGAAGTCATGAAGGCATTCGAGTCGAATGAAATTGCAAAGTGGAAGGTGAAATACGAGGATGAGAAGAAATTTAAATGGATTACACTGATCATGCTCATTAATTTGATTGTCTTTGGTTGGTTTGTTAAGAATTGATGTTAGTTGAATGTTAGTTTATTATGTTTGGTGTAGTTGGTTCTCTATGTATGGGTTTAGTGGGTTGTCTGTGTTAGTTGGTTTTTAATTGATGTTTATGAGTAAGAGTTGTATGAACCATGATGTAACTGTTGAAAGCAAAATCCTCTTTTAAATGTTTTAAAGATAACAAACAAATTTTATCTTGTTATCTACTAATGAATTTTGTGAGCATGTTTCATGAGAATGATCCTGAGAAC
>Ga0315913_1009143_pt1 | contig 11646 bp, 4 predicted proteins | sample MpolsnodulesMG_FD_207736 | JGI IMG/M metagenome (GOLD analysis project Ga0315913, IMG submission 207736) | Medicago polymorpha root nodule microbial communities from Los Angeles, California, United States - small nodules | ecosystem: Host-associated > Plants > Roots > Nodule | place: USA... | reverse complement strand
TTTATTATAAATTAATTACACAATTTCAATGCATTAACTACTATATAACTTCCTTTTTCATATCCTTAACCAATGCCCCGGGGGCACCGGTTAGCATTTCCCATCTAAATTGACACTAGAGTTCTCATAATCTTTCTTAATATTTCATTAGGCTAATTATGTTATTGTTAGTTCAATTTAGTTTTTACTAATTGCACAAGTATTTACCCCCAATTAGTACTATTAAAGAGTATTAATTTCCACATCTGCCATTAACATCTTTATTTAAACTTTATTAATTTTCTCAATTACTCTTACTTTTTCTAGTACAAAAATGAGAGTTGAAATAAAAAATTTCATAGGATGAATAGTAGAATGATACATCTTATAAATTGAGATATAAAGAAGTAATGGTGAAATATTTTTATGAATATTATTAATACATATATAGGAGATTAATTGTTTCAACAGTGATACCTCATGTCTTGAAAAACCATTAGAAACATCAGGTTGGCAAAGGGTGAGACTTGATACAGTTCCACAAGCAGAAAGTATGCAAACATCTTCTTGAGGAACTTTCTCCAAAAATGCAAATAACTTTCTAACCACATCCTGAAAATCACCAAAAACAAAACTCTCAATTTATACCATACATATAGATTTTGAGAAATATCTTAAAAATAAAACCATACAACAAATTGAAGAGACCTACTTGTCTTTAAACTCCTTAAACCTAAAATAAGAGTGGTTGGGCCAAATACATTGCTAATTAGTGGTTCAATCAGTTGAAGTGTTTAATTAAATTCAACTTTTAAAAAACAAAATTCTTCCAATTTTTAAAATGAATTCAATTCTAAAATGTCCGCAAAATAGCAGACCTCATGAATTGATTTGCTAATATAAGTTTTAGTTGAGTTGTTGCCTATTTACAATAAAGTTAAGTTTTTAATAGTGGTAACAAAAATTGGACTAATCTGTTATACTAAGTTTGTCTTAATAATGCACTTTAAATCATTTTTAATAGGCCCAAATTAGAATTTGAAATATATTTTACTCATCTCATATTACCTCTCTAGGGTTCACAATTAGCAGATAAGGTGTCATGTTTCCTCCGTCTGTTTCTGCAACAAATATAACTTTCATTTTCAAGCATAGGTAATAGATAAAATTACATGCATGCCTATAAAACATCATTTAACAATCTGAAGTAGCTTCCAATATAAGTGTATATGTACTTGTAGCTTCAAGGCATATTGACTATATATAGATAATAGGCATTGTAAAATATTTTAGAAATAATTAAATCATAAATAAGATTAACTAGTGCATTGTCATCAAATCATACAACAAATGTAAAATGAGATCTAAGGGTTAAAGAATATGAGAAAATCATAATGTTGTGCAAAATCATAACTTTCCAAAACTTAACCTCATTGAAAGTATGGAAACATAGATTATTTACACCTAATTGTGTCAAAAACTTAAACATTAATTTACATATTTTAAATTACATATTTGTAATGATCTTAATATTTTTTATAAAAAATTGAAAATACGTTAACAATTAGATATAAGATCGTATATTATTTACGATTCATATCAAAAAAAAAAAAAATCTTCTAGTTATTGTAAGGTTTTTTTGTGTGTTTATAGTTTCCGAATAAATACTTCAAATGAAATGAATTTTATTTTCTTTATTGTCATGTAATAAATTATAAATCTTTATAACGCACAAATATTGATTGAAAAAGTAATGTGCAGAAAATTTACTTTTCCAAGACGCTAAAAGCCAAAGGTAAATAAAATCGTCAGACTTTAAAATAATATCTTATTATTTAAGACATATCTTTATATTAATTTTATTCATTATATTTTTATAATTAAAAATTTGTTTTTTTATTCTACGCATAAAATAAAATATTTTAAACATCCTGAAATTCTCTCGTCAAAAGTAACCGAAATTAATAGAAAAACAAACATTAATGCGTCCACTAAAAAATGGTCAAACGAATATTAGCTATAAATAAAGTTGATAAATTATAAGTTTAATAAAGCTAAAAAATGTACTTTTATAAAATAAGTTAGATATATTTTGACCTTAAAATTGTACGTTAAAATATTTTAATTTATTTAAGACTTCATAACATCATAAAATTCACAACCCAAGAAACCGAAATCAAATGAAAAACTGACATTAAGTGACCTGGCTAAAATTTCTTCAAAAAAAATAAAAGTGACCTCGCTAAAAGTGGTCAAATGAATTATATTAGTTCTCAAATAAATCAGTAGATATTTCGCATCTATTACTTATTAAATAATTTGTCAAAAAAATACTTATTAAATGAATAATAAAAATAAAATATTTTGATTTTAACAAATTATTTTTGGGAACTCCAAGACCTAAAACAAAGAAATCAAATATTAGTTTTTATATATGAAAAACTGAATACTATATGATTTCTCCCTTAACAAAATATTGTTTGAAGGATTTCATAATAAATTACTACATGTCTTCAACAAAAGTGTTACCGGTTAGTATCTTGGTGTTAATCACAAATCATATTATAAATTGAGAAATATTCAACAACCACTTGCACAATATTACTTCAACTTGTCAATTCCAAACAAGTATCGATCCGAATTGAATAAACATAAAACATAGTTTTTTTTGACAAAATAAAATGTAGTAGCGAATAAAATTATTTAGTTTCCACTAAAACCACAATAAAAAAATAATGGGAGGTGTATTGAATGAGTAGAAACAAGTTAAAAACAAAAAAAAACAAAATTGGTGATGGGTTTTGTTTGTTTTAGATATATGGAATGTTCGATCACTAATCTAGACATATTCTCAATCAGATTTGGATTAGAGATAGTGACATTGTCATGTGTAATGAAAAAATTTGGATCTCAAAATCAGCATTCGAGATCGTTTATGCATGAAACACATGTTGTTACTGGTCCATCTTCAATTCATTGAAAACCAAAATTATGTTCCATCATTGGGATTTGATTTGATAACAAAATCCACACAATTGAAAATGAAAAAAGTGTCAAACTCAAATGCAAAAAAAAAAAAAAAACATAATGCACAATCATTCCAAACACTTATAAATGTTAAAAATGAACTCTCAAACCAACATAACAAAATTAAAAACAATAAAATAATCATGAAAAATATAAAAGAAAAAAGAAAAAAAATCAATGAAAAGAAACTCATACCAATGGGAGCCAAAATCTGCATTTTTCCAGAACCACGAGGACGTCCCCTTCCACGCTTCTCCTCACTTCCACTAGGCTGAATGGAAATCCTCGGTGGCAGCTTAGCAGGAGACAGTGGGTTCTCGCCAACCTCAGATTTTCGAGGCCTCCCTCTCCCCTTTTTCATCACCAGAGCAGAGTTTGAACCTCCAGGTCCAGACTTTGCTACGGTGTCCAAACCAGCATCAACTCCAACAACTTCCATCTCGGTGATGGCATGGTTGGTAGTTTTTGACCGGTTTTGGGATGAATTCAGTGACAGTGTAAGTTCTAGGTTCACATTTTGATCCTCCATGAGTGAGATGCCCTTTCGATTCTAAAGCTATTTCTTCAAAAAAACCAAAAAATGAACTAACTTTGTTTTTGGTTTGTAGAAAAAATGTAGATGGTTGTATTTTAATACACGCAATTTAAGAACGCGCCAGGAAAAGAAAGTAAAAAAAATATAAATAAAACCCTTTTTTTATTCTCCTAAGTTAATTTATCTTCTTTTTTCTAATATTAATATTTATATTAGTCAAAAAAATTATACATATTTGATCAAAAAAGTTATGTTTTTATTTATATTAATATATAATAGTTATTTTCATTTTAAAATTATAATATATAATAATAATAATAATAATAAATAAATAAATAAAAGTTATAAGTAATTAATTTCGACTTTTTTTAGGAGGAAATTTAATCAATTGCGTCTAATGAGTGTTATTTATGTGTTGAGTGGGTGGACGCCCCTTTCGATGTTTCAAATTCGACGTAAAAACGGATAAAATAGTATATTAATATTTATTTAATATTTATGAGAGGCAGATGATGGGGATTTCTTGAGGGTTACAACCTTCTCGGGATGCTCATGTTTCCCTCGGATGTTTTCCTCACTCTAAGTTCACAAAAAAATTATATTAATATCTATTATAATTACTCATTATTATTTTTGTAGTATAGTTGTATCTCATATTTTACGGTATTTTATATTGAATGAATGATTAAATCTTGAACATGAGGAAAATGAAATTAATTTTCTACAACATTTACCAATATTTATGCATCAACTAACGAATGCACTCCTAATAATCTGCCTGACCAACGTATACCTAAACTAGTGGATGATTTTGATAACAATTTTCTCACTAGTTGATATACAAGGAAGTGCACAGGTATATCTTCGTAAAAAAAAATTATCAATCCTCATGGACTTGTGATTATCAAGATTATTTTTTTCCTAAGTATTTACCTAGATGGTTTTGAATTTTTGAGAACTTAATGTTTGATTTGGTTTTGAAGTTCATTACTACGATGAACAATTCCAAACTCTATTCCTTTTTAGTGTTATGGGAAATCATTGCTTAATTCTAAAATATACTTTGTTCTCTTTCGAGATTGAAAAGGTGTTCCATGCCAACATAGTTCTCTATTCTTATGATTTCTATGTTGGTAAAACTTATTGAGACCTATCACTAATTTCATCCCAAAGGTCTCTAGACTATTCTCATGCTTAAGACCTTTGAATTGACTCATATTTGAAGCAATGTCTTTGTACTTTCATCTATATTAGGGTTTTGAAGTTCCATAACAAAAGAAAAAAAAAGGATTATGGAAAGTTCATCCTAGGACTACTTTCCATGATACCAAGACAAAGAGTGAGACTACTTACTCATCATAGTGATGGGTTTCCTAATAAAAACAAAGAACAAGAATTAAAACAACGAAAATTTTATTAAAACACTAACACAAATCACAAGAATTTTGGTGTATTTCTACATTTGTAAGTGGTACCAAATCTAGGTATAAGTTAAGCTTCTTTATAGCCCAAGTTCTAATGATTTTGTGCACCCTTGGGGCATTAGTTAGCATTCTCTATATTTTTATTTCATAACCTAGAAAATATAATGAGATCAAATCATGATTACATTCAATACATCTTGTTTAAATTTTCATGGCGCTCTTAGTCCGTTGAAAAGTTAAAAAGTGGGTACATCTTGCCCATTTTTCTGAAAGCAGAACGTAATTTTAAAATTTTGAATGCCTCAGGACATTCCGTAAATAATTTAATTAAGAAATAAAATATGAAAACAACTTCCTTATATTAACTCACAACACATGAAAGATTAAAACAAAATTTTACTGCCAATTGGTAGTCTAACGACAATTAAAGACTAAAACAAACACAAATCCCTAAAGTTAGCCATTGTTAAACTACAGGTCTTACACTTATGATATAGAAGTCCATTAAAAAGGGTTTATAATGTCAACCATCGAACTTGATGTGGTGGTCCTTGATAAACTATAAGATGATTGGTAGAAGTTGAGGAAACGAAGGTTCAATATTATTGGAAGGCACATAATATTATCATTCGTCGAACGGGTCATGTGACCTACCAATTGGCATTACCTTCTTATATGTGAGGTCTACATGATGTCTTTATCAGTCAGTATCATGGTATCTATCTATCTATCTTCTATATAAATCCTATTAAGTCTTGCAACCCTAATTGCATAATCCTAATGATTAACCCTAATTTTTAGTTCTAAAATGTTTTATGAAAAACACACCTATAGAGAATTGAACTAGGTAAACCTTGGTGTTATTCCTATGTTTTGCCACTACACCACTAATGTTTATAATGTTTAATTGTTTACTTTCCATGTGGATATGCAATGAAGGAAAAGTCTTTATACTAGTGTTGCCTACCTTCTACCTCTAAGCCCCCCCCACAAACCACTACGCCACTTAATATGCAGTTTACTTATACCAACATCTGAATAACCGTCACTAATATTTAATATGCAGTTTATTCGTGCCAACATGTAAATAACTGTCCCTTACACGGTTAATTTTTCCGATTTAAAACTTGTATGTTCGTACTACTTTTTCAATTACGAATTCATATTGGTAATCTTGAAAATTGATTCGTACAAGATCAGTGGGATTGACAACCTAATGTTCTTTCATCATTTATGGCAGTACTAATTGATTAGTTCTTCATTATTGTTAATGAAAATTAAGTATGAAAACAAGCTTTTTCTATTCTCTTCTTTTGGGAACCCCGCAGTTTTAACTAGTTAGCTTGTAGCACATGTTGCCATAAGATTTAATGGAGTTTAGAAACTAGTATCTTAAATCAAAAGTAGACACCACATAACTGTTTTTTACCAAGTTAATTATCATTAGAATTACATTGGCTTTTCATATGCTTTGTCGTTTCAATATTTTGCAAACAAGTTTAGGGTTAATAAACTTGTTCTTGTGCTTTAACCGAGTCATTACATATGGCTTTTGCTCAAGAGTCTATAATTCATTAGGGTCCACTTAGGTATTAGGGTGAGACACCTCATGAAGTGTAATTCCTTTAGATGACAATTTAGGAGTCACATGAGATGTTGCCATCAAAGGACATGTTCATGGCTTTCATAATTGAGTTATGGAGGTTATGGATAATCTGACATCTATATGAATATTCTTTCTATAGTAAACCATTGTTTATATAATTCTTAGGTCTTAATTAATGGGTACTTTGAATTGATCCAGCAAAGAAGGGCGAGGGGGTTCAAGGATTACCTAATCACTGATACACATCTGAATCACACAAACCTAATCTTGCATTGGGCAGGGCAATTAAACCTTGAAAATCTCTTTTACATCTCTTTTATATTTTCTTTCTAATATTTTGCTGATTACCAAGTTGAATGACAATCCCTGTGAAGAATGACAAACTTACTATTTTATTACTTGTTACGATTTGGTACACATGCCAATTTCGTCCATCAAGTTCCTATAACTAGTTTCCCACCAATGGGTATTTTATGTGTATATATTGTGAGTAAACTATGATGTTAGTTTTAAATCTTGTAGGTTTAGTTTCCCTAAAGTGTATCTATGTTGTTGTTGTGGATGTACTGGAACCAAACCAATGATTTGATCTAAATGGCAATTGGTTATACAAAGTTCGTCCTGAGAAAAAACTGATTTCTACATTGTGTAACCGGTTCCACATATGGTGCAACCGGTTACACCCTCCAGTAGCTTAGGTAACCGGTTTCACAGGTTACAAGGTGAAAAATGTTTTAAAATTGTGCTTTTAAAGTGTACTAGTTGCCACAAGTTTTTATGATAAAGATATGACTACGATGACAATGCATTAATATGAGAGAGTATGGTTTATGACCGTAGTAAAATAGATAAGTTGGGAAATAATAATGACCTAATGGGATATGCAATATGATTAGTATATGAACAAGTATGATTTCAAATAAAATATCATATTAGTTATGTCCCTCGCAAGATCCAGGTTTAAGCTGGATGGGATTTTCCCAGATGGGAATCCATACGATAATAAGAGGAGTTCCCAGATAGGTATTTTTGCCAGACGTCTGGAGGAATGTTTCGGGGTTACTCCTCCTGGACATTCTGTAAAATCAACCCATATAAACTGTTTGATGCACGCTAACTTTAAAATGATATAAATAAGATAACATGATATGAAATATGTTATGCAGACTGTGGTTCTAGATTTCCCCTACCCACTAGTACCATAGGATAGGTGGAGCTCACTGAGACATTATCCCAATCTTTTTATTTCTATTTCAGATACACGGGTGGCTCGTGGCAAGGTTCTGGAGAAAACAAGTAAATGGTTTATGCTGATGTGTGACATATTTTCGTTTAGACAGATTTTGTAATGTAAAATTTTTAGAAATATGTAAATTATAAAATAAGATCTTTTAGATCTGTATGTAAAGTTATTTGCATAGTTACTGCATACTAATCAATTTCAACAACAAATGAAATAATATATAAAAGTAAAAAGTATAATAAAAATCATAATGTTTTGCAAAAACTTAATTTTCCAAAACTTTGCCTCCTTTTAGGTATCCAAAAATGAATCATTCACACCTTTTTGTGTTAAAAACTTAAAGAGACTTTAAAAATTAGATATTTGTAATGATCTTAAATTTTTTGATGAAAATACAATAAAAATTAAATAAATGATAGTATGTTATTTAAGATTTATATCATAAATATTTTATCTTCTATTTATCGTATCGGTTTTTTGTATCTATTATTTCTAAATAAAAAATTTAAATTAAATGAATTTTATTTTATTTATTGTCATAAAAAATAAATTATGAGTTCTAATAACGCACGAAAATTGGTCAAAAAGTAACGTGCAGTAAATTTACATTCCCGAGACATTTAAAGCAAAATATAAATAAAATCTTCGTACTTGAAAATACTATCATTTTATTTAATAATTAGATCTTTATATTAATTTTAATTATTAGATTTTATAATTCAATTTTTTTTTAATTTTGCGCATAAAATAAAATATTTTAAACATATTGAAATACTATGAGTCCACTAAAAATAGTCAAATGAATATTAGTTGACGATAAAGTCGGTAAATTATAAGTCTAATAACGCCATAAAAATGTACTTTTATGAAACAATATAAGAATTTTTAGACTTTAAAATATTATCTTTAAATTTAAGACTTATTTTAAATTAATAATTCTAAAATTTTGAATTTAGCAAAGACTTCAAAACATCCTAAAATTCACAGCCAAAGAAACCGAAATCAAATGGAAAACTCACATCTAATGACCTCACAAAAAGTGGTCAAACAAATTATATTAATTCTCAAAACAATTGGTATTTGGTAGATATTTTGCATCTATTACTCATTAAATAAAAATTAAAGATTTTCCCTTTAACAAAAACTAATTGCCAGCTCCAAAACCTTAAACAAAGAAATCAAATCTTATTATTCAAATATGAAAAACTGAATACTAAAATATCCTCCATTAACAAAACACTGTTTGAAGGATTTCATAATGCATTTGATGCCTTCAATTGAGTGTTATCAATTAGTATCATGGTATCTATCTATATAAATCATATCAAGTCTTGCAACCCTAATTGCATAACCGTAATGATTAACCCTAATTTTTAGTTCTTAAAAAATCTATGGAAACACACCTATAGAGAATTGAACCAAGTACAGCTTGGTGTTATTCCTATGTTTTGTCATTGCACCACTAATGTTTATCATGTCTAACTGTTCGCTCTTTATGTGGATATGCAATGAAGGAGCAGTCTTTATGGTAGTGCTGCCCACTTTCTACCTTTAAGCCTTTTTTTTTTTTTACAAACCACTAAGCCACTTAATATGCAGTTTACTTATACCAACGTCTGAATAACCGTCACTAATATTTAATATGCAGTTTATTCGCGCCAACATGTAAAATCCAAATAATCAACATTCAAATAGACTCGATTAAAAAAAAACTAATCAAATCAGCATTCAAATTGTTGCTCATTAAAAAGGAACCAAAATGATGTTGAATGCTGATTTACAAGATGTTGCTGATTATAAGTGCCTTTAGTCCATATATTACTTATAATATGAATAGACTCGATGAGACAAACCTTGAACCACACTCTCTTAATTTGATGATTTGCTTAAGACAGAAATGACTATTGAGGATTTGATTGAAGCAACTGAGGTACGTTGGTGACAAAATTTATAACATGTCAATTTTTCATGATTCAGTTGAAGTCATCATAAAGTATATATCTTAAATTTTTTGGGTTGATGATAAAAAAATAACTTTGGAAGAAATGTGAGTCAAAGATCAATTTGCTTATTTAGTCATTTCTACGTAGCCGCTCTCCCTCTATAAAAACACATAACCTCTCCTTCGCCGCCTTCCACTGTCGCTCTCCCCCACCTCCCTCAAATCCAATCATCACAATCAAGATGTAGACATTTGGTTTCGGTGGTGCACTTTCCTCTCACGGCTGCACCGCCGCCAAACCACAATCGGGGTCGTTTCACACGTCGAGGGTCTAATTCCGTCGGCGGGACCTCTGAAGTGGTTGTGTTCTAGCTCTTTTGGTTTTCACGATCTGAATCTGCCTTGGATTCTAATTTGGTTTCTATTTTATGATCTGGTTTGTGCATCTCTTTGCTGCTCGATCCAGGTGTTTCAGATCCTATCATGGATAGCTTTTGTTCAGATTTATTGTATGTTTGAAGGTTTGTGGTTTGGTTTCTTGGAGATTGATCACGCCGTTTCTATTGATATACCACCGCATCTTTCATGGTGACGGTGGCTATTGGTGGTGCTCTGGGTTTCAAAAAACGCGTTCATTCGTGTCTGTGTGTCGTTACTGATATTGATCTTAAATATGCACGAGCTGGTTTGGTTCTCTGCCTTATTTTGGTGGTTTTGAGCCTTGACCATTGACTCGTTTGTTCAAACGGCAAGACTCGAAAGGGTCGCGAGCTAACTGTTTTCATGTTAGAATCAGAGAGCTATGGTGCGTGGATATGTTTCATGTTGGCGAATTGTCCATTCTCTGATGTTTTAGATTTGACTATTTTAAAGCTTTATGGTTGTTTTGTTTAATTTTGTTTATTGGTATTTGTCGTGTGGCCACGCCTTTGATTTCTCTTGATTATTATCCAGAGTTGTTGAGTTATTCAGGTTTCAAAGATATGGTGACGCGTCGATGCTGTTTGAATATATGTCGCAATCCTTGTGGCTGACTTCAGTCTGCTTTGGAATCTTAGTCATTCGTATGATTGACATTGGACTAATTGGACTCAAAAAAGTCAGAGTTGCTTGTTGCTTCGCTGCAGGGAGTTGTTGGTTCTTTGACTATTCTGTGCTGACAGTTGGTTCATACACAAGATAGTTGGTCTTGGTTTATTTAGGATTAATCATTGGAGGTTGAATCATATGTGTGGCATAAAATGTTTGTAATGCCTGTTTGGGTAGTTCCGCACATTTGTGTGTTTTTACTGTTAGATTTATGTCCCCCAGTTTTTTTCTGTATTTTTTCTCTTTTTTTTAATAATATTTATGAGTACTTATTCTCTTTCTTGATGTTGTTATGCTCTCGCCTTATAAAAAAAAAAAAAAAACTCATTTCTCAAAATGAATGCAACTTCATTTAACATATTAAAAATGATTCTAATTTGATTTCATCAATAATATCATTGTAGTTTTTATACAAATGTTACATATGTAATATAATACATTTAAGGAGTGTGACAAATGATAATATACCGAAATTGATACTTATATATATGAAACTCTAATTATAATTATCCTCTTATTATAATTATAAAACGAAAATTAAACAACCACTTGCACAATATTACTTCAACTTTTCAATTCCCAACAAGTACCAATCTGAAATTGAAGAGACATATGAAGGTGAGAAAAACACAAGAAAGGGGGGTTGAATTGTGTTAGCTTTTTCTTCGTTTTCTCCTACTGAAATCACATTTCAGAAGAAGATAGATAGATAGATAGATAGATAGATAGATAGATAGATAGATAGATAGATAGAGAGAGAGAGAGAGAGAGAGAGAGAGAGAGAGAGAGAGAAAAAGAACA
>Ga0315913_1009142_pt1 | contig 11647 bp, 5 predicted proteins | sample MpolsnodulesMG_FD_207736 | JGI IMG/M metagenome (GOLD analysis project Ga0315913, IMG submission 207736) | Medicago polymorpha root nodule microbial communities from Los Angeles, California, United States - small nodules | ecosystem: Host-associated > Plants > Roots > Nodule | place: USA... | reverse complement strand
GAGAACTTTTCAGAAGGGATTAACCTCCCCCTCCTCATCCTCGTTCTCCACTAAAAAACGAATTAAGCCAGAAAGCTAACCATAACCAAATCCCTCCTCCCTTACCAAATTAACCACTAACATTTGTCTATAAAAGAGTAATAATAAAAAATAATCAATCATCCATACTTTTTAACATCAAACTTTTTGACTACAGATTCGTTTCAAGTCTAAGAAATCAACTCAAATCCCTCCTAGCGTATGACACTTCTATATTTCTCAATTTTTACCTTTCAAGTCATACATATTATCCTCACGATAGGCACAACACAAACTACCCTTTGTCTTTATGCAAATTCCTTTTATTAAGGAGCCTAACTAGTGGCGGATCTATTAAGGAGCCCATGGATGCCATGGCTCCGCCAGTTACAAAAAAATTAATAAAAGAAATTTACCAAAAAAAACCACTTAAGTAATCCATTTCACTTTCATACCCTTTCTCTTGCCAACTTAAAACTTCGTTGAACCTCTATTACATGAACCAAATATGTATTAGTGTGAATGCTAGGCCGTTGCCCGGAAGCAACATAGCTAGAGTACAATATCAAATGAGCAAGGGCTGTTGCATTACTGCTTGGATGCAGCAAAAAATAAGCAAGGGTCCTCACATCTTCGTGAAAAGGTTAAAGAAGTTAGTTCATGAGAGTAATATTCATTTTGGAACATGGAATATGAACTCTTACAGGAAAATCTATGGAATTAGTGGACACACCCAGTGAAAACGAAGCCATTTGTTTCTATACGAATTTTATGAATTTCAATTATAATTTGTTAGTTTCCTCTAAAAAAAATTATAATATGATAGTTAATTAGTATTTGTAGCTCCCCCATTATTTTAGGCAAGATCCGCCTCTGAGCCTAACGGCGAAACTCACATTATCCTTATGAGAAGTGAAGAATCTCGGGTTCGAACCCTCTCCCTGCATATCAAATATCCCTGCAACTACCCTCTAAGTAACACTAGAATTTAATTAATGACCTAACATTAACACACCAATAAATTGTATTTTCATATTAAATTAAAATCTGAAAATTCAAATTAGAACATTACCTAATGCAAGGTTACAACAAAAATAAAGGTATTGAATGAGTTAAAAAGTATAATAAAGGAATTACATACAGATTCTGTTGAGGTTGAGGTTGTTGAGGAAGTTGAGGTTTCTGTTTTTCGCTTCGTTGTTCTTCGGTGGGTTCCGGAACGACGTCGTCGTCGTCTGAGGAGGAAGCGTAATCGACAAGTGACATTTCCGCCGGCGAAGCAGTTACGGTGGTGTTCAGTCGTTCTCCGCCGTTAACGTGGATGAGAGACAGTAAGCGTGCGTGAGTTTTCTTGAGTTTTGTCACAATTGCGAAAGCCTGAAAGGGGTTAATTTTAATTTAATTTTATTTTGTGTTAATTAAACTAATTATTAAAATTAAAAAATTTCCCTTAAAAAATAATATTAAAAGATTTAACTATTTGGATAAGATATTAATTAATATATTTCTTTCATTTTCATTATTTCTTTAAAAAAAAAATTAATTTAGTCGGATATCTTGTTTGAACCCTATAGATGTTCCATCCAAATTAAGAATTAGTTTGTTTCCTAATTTAACTTCTTCAAAAAAAAATAAAAAATTGATCCGTTTGTCTTGACCGTATTGATATACGGTGTTGATGTTAACTTATCATTTCTCTTTAACTTAACTAGATGTATGCTCGAATCCTGTTTTGGTAATTGTGATTACACTTATTGTGCATTGGTGAAACAATCAACTATGTCACTTATTTTGGGACGGAGAGAATACTAATTTTAAATGCTTAAACAATATTCTAATGACACTTGTTTGCTTGATTAAAAAAATAACACTTGTTTGCATTTTCCTTTATATTGGAATATTAATAGAGATTTTTTCTAACTTAACTAGATGTTTGCTCCAATCCCGCTTTGGTAATGAAGATTTCACACACAAGCAAAAAAGGGTTTAACTACTCAATCCATCAAAATTGTTTATAATCAAAAGGGTTAAATATATTTTTCGGCATTTGTAAAATTTTCAAATTATCAGTTTTAGTCTCTATAAAATTTTTCATCAATTTTTGGTCTCTCAAAAAGTTTTTGGCACAACTTTTGGTCCTTGCAATTAGTAAAATCAAGTGTATCCTTTAAAATTTTGTATTTTTTTTAGTCATGTCTAGTAGGATATAGAAATCTCTGTTGCAAAAGTTTAATGTTTCTTTAACAAGTGATGAATAAAATATTTTTAAGTTTTTGTCGCTTAAAAATTCATATATAATTCATATTTTGTTAAAAAGTTCAAATTTTTTGTACAAAAGTTTGTTATAATATTATAAATATCTCTATAAAAATTTATTAAAAAATATGATGTATATACATGATTTGATTTAAAAACAGAGGCCATAAGTGGTGGTAGAAAATTTTTGAGGAACCAAAAATTGATGAAATTTTTTATAGAGACTAAAACTTAAAATCTGAAATTTTTTTAAGGACCAAAAACATATTTAACCGTAACCAAAATTACTAAATTTAATTTAATATTATTTCTTACTAACAAGTGCCTTAATGCATTGTCTAAGTAAGTTGCAAAAGGATACGCTGTTAAAATTTATGAAAATATAATTTTGAAATAAAAAGTTATATTGGAGATTTTTTTTTTGTCAATTGCCAAGTTTGCTCATTAGCCTTGCCAGACTAGAATCCATAAGTCCCTGTGTTGGCAATGATTAGTAATTAATGTTTTGGGTTGTGACATGAATGATCTGGTTCGAATTACATAATCCGAATGCGTTCAATATCAAAAAGAAAGAAAAAAAAGTTACACAACAAAGGGTGGAAGAAATGCGAGTATACCTTATGTTTGGTGGTTGAAAAGGGTTGAAATGTAATGAATTCGACCAAGAAAGCAAGATGTTAGATGGTTTCCATTTTGAATGTTTTGGATATGAGAGAAGAAAGAAAGAATATATTGGCAAAAAAAGAAAAGAAAAAAGGAGCTGTAGTGAGAAGATAGAGAACGCCAACATAAATCAAATTGGATAGCCATTTTTTGTTTGCCTTGCGGTATTATCTCATCGCATAAACCATGGTCGCCGATGTGGAGTTTGACTCGAAGTTTTTCTTTTGTCAAGTTGTTTAGTGGCTAAATTTACACACACTATGTCTGAAGAAGTGGAGAATCCGAAATTCGAACTCTAGTCCTTGCACATAATGTCCCTCGTATATTAACCACTAATCCGATTTTGGAAACTAACATTTTTTTTCCAAATTCTTTGAATTTGCCTACGTTAACCAGCTTGACTATGTCTGAAGAAGTGGAGAATTCGAAATTCGAACTCTAGTCCTTGCACATAACGTCCCTCGTATATTAACCACTAATCCGATTTTGGAAACTAACATTTTTTTTTCCAAATTCTTTGAATTTGCTTACATTAACCAGCTTGACTATGTCTGAAGAAGTGAAGAATCCGAAATTCGAACTCTAGTCCTTGCACATAACGTCCCTCGTATATTAACCACTAATCCGATTTTGGAAACTAACATTTTTTTTCCAAATTCTCTGAATTTGCCTACATTAACCAGCTTGACTCTAAAATTTCGCTGGTGATTAAGCCCTTTTCAGATTTTAACAAGCTGAATACTTTGATCATTGAATATTGTAGAGTTCTGAACGCACAAATTCTTTGTATATCAAGTTCAACACTTGTCAATTTAACTATATCTAGATATTGATATTATTACGAAAGTTACGGATGCAAGATATCTGCTCCGAATCTTTGTAACTATGCTTTTCTTGGTACTCCAAGTCAAAATCTATGTCACAGACTCACAGCCATCTTTGTTGTGTTAAACACTTATACATTGATGTAGACATCAAATGCAATGGCTCAGTCGAAGAGGATTCTGCAGTCCTAATCAGCTGGCTGCAAGAGCTTGCTAATATTAAATCATTGACGGTATCTTCTAATATGCTTCAGGTTTTGAGGCTTTATTTTTACATTGTTCTAAAGTTGCTTCCTTTTTATTTATTTCTAAATTTTGTCAAAAATGTATGACGATCCATCCTAATTCACCATAATCTTTCATTGCATAGGTTTTCTCCTTTGTTCCAGATTTATTGAAAGTTAAACCCACTCTCCTGTGTAAGGTTAAACTCACCATACGCAAAGGTTAACATCATAAAAAGTTTAAGGTGAAATGTGCTTTCAACTTCTAAAATATATTATGTTTTTGGTTTAGTTTTTTGCCTCCTTTGTTTTTGTTTCCCTCCGCCTTTCTCATTATAAATTTTATCAATGGATGCATTACAAATCCTTTGTGTAGAGAAACAAACTTTTCAAATAGTCTTTCACTAAATTCTGCTTCCTTAAGTTCTCAGGTTCGATTCTTTCCGATGCCAATTTAAGTAGGCTAAGTTAGCTTCTTTAAAAAATAAATTATATTGCTTCTTTTTTTCTTTTAATTGTGTATCTGATTGTGCAACATATTTCCTCTAAGTTTTTAATGATGTTGACATAAGGATTGACTTCCATTTTTCATGAGGTTGTACTTGTTGAGTTCATATTATTGTACTTAATTTGAATTTGTGGAGAAGTAAGTACAAGTTCATATTCCTATTCATGTTACTTTTTCAGTTGAAAACAGAACCAAGAACACACGACAATGGAAGTCATAGATAGATCTTGGGTTTTGCAGAAAGGCACGTGGAGAAGAATACAGAAGCTAGAGGAAATTGAAATGCAGAAGTTTTGTCGAGAGATTGGAATCAAGAGAGTCCTTGAAGTGTGGATGCCCTAGCTATAACAATAACACTTTTTCCAAGAGAAATCTTTCTATTAGCTTGATAACAAGTTGAAGATTTCTTTATTTTCCTGCATTCTACTATATCACAATTCCTATTTTATTTTAGGCTTATTAGCAGTTTTTGGCCCCTAACTTTCACGAAGTTGCGATTTTGGTCCCCTAAAAAAAAAACTACAAAATCGCCCCCTAAGTTTTGCAACTGTGGCAGTTTTGGCCCTCTTTTAGGAGATTTATATATTTGAATATTTTTGGATCATGTGTTTGATCCGACTTTATTTGATTTGAAGAGCATGATTTAAAGCTAGCAAAGAAGACGCGGAAGTGGGCTACAAAGGTGAGAACATAGGGAAGGATGCATGAGAGTAGTCTTTTATACGTTATTGCATATTTGTTCTTCATATCAAGATTCTGAGTTGCCTCTCATGTCCTATATTTTAGACTGAAGAGCAATCCTTCTGGTTGCAGGTTTGGAGTTCAGTTCACTAGGATTTTAACGTGAGTCCAATATTTTCTTCTCTTGTCATCAAGTTTATGCTTGTCCATATATTATTTTTTTGGACACTTTTAGTCCATATAATATATTACTGTATATAGCGGTGGCAAAATGGATGATTTGGATGGATATGAATTTGGATGAAAATTGATGGATAATAAAAATCCATTAACCCATTACATTCCACTAAATTTATTTAAAACAATCCAATCCAATCCATTAAAACTAAAGTCCATATCCAATTCCATCCATTTTCAGTTTTGTAATGGATGGATGTACGATCCATCCATATTTTTTTTTTAATTTCATAAAATAAAATACCAAAACGAATAATTTATTTATTTATATTTTTATAAAAAACAACTTATCTTTATCAATTGTTTATTGAAAAACAACTTATTTTATGCAAAATAATTTATTACGATCTCTTTTTTTAAAAATAGTTTACTCAAAACAGCTTATTTCGACATCTTTTTAAAAAATAACTTATTCAAAATAGTTAATTTTATGCAAAACAACTTATTACTATATCTTTTTTAAAAAAAAACTTATTCAAAACAACTTAATTTTATGCAAAACTACTTATTACGATATCTTTTTAAAAAACAATTTATTCAAAATAGCTTATCTTGTACAAACAAGCTTATTATGATCTCTTTTTAAAATACAGCTTATTCAAAACAACTTATTTTATGCAAAACCGCTTATTATGATCTCTTTTTAAAAAATAACTTATTCAAAACTACTTATCTTATGCAAACCCACTTATTACGATCTCTTTTTAAAAATGAACTTATTCAAAACCACTTATCTTATGCAAACCCGCTTATTACGATCTCTTTTTAAAAAAGAACTTATTCAATACAACTTATCTTATAAAAAACAACTTATTCAAAACAACTTAATTTATGCAAAACAGCTTATTACTAACTTTTTTTTATTTTATAAAACAACAACTTATTCAAAATAGCTTATTTTATGCAAAACAACTTAGTACGATCTCTTTTTAAAAAGCATCTTATTAAAAAAAGCTTATTTTATGAAAACAACTTATTTTAAATAAGTTGTTTTTTAAAAAGAGATCGTGATAAGTTGTTTTGCATAAATTAAGATGTTTTGTAAGTTATTTTTAAAAAGAGATCGTAATAAGTTGCTATTCATAAGATAAGCTGTTTTTTAAAACGAGATCGTAATAAGCTGTTTTGCATAAAATAAGCTGTTTTGAATAAGCTGATTTTTAAAAAGAGATTGTAATAAGTTGTTTTTGCATAAGATAAGTTGTTTTTTTAAAAAGAAATCGTAATAAACTATTTTGCTTAAGATAAGCTGTTTTGAATAAGTTGTTTTTTTAAAAGAGATCGTAATAAGTTGCTTTGCATAAGATAAACTGTTTTAAAAAAAGCTTATCTTGTTTTTCATAAGATAAGTTGTTTTTTAAAAAGAGATCGTAATAAGCTATATTGCATAAATTAAGCTTGAATAAGCTATTTTGAATAAGTTGTTTTTTAAAAAGAGATCATAATAAGTCATTTTTTTATAAGATAAGTTATTTTGAATAAGTTGTTTTTTAAAAAGAGAAAGTAATAAGTTGTTTGGCATAAATTAAGTTGTTTTGAATAAGCTGTTTTTTAAAAAGAGATCGTAATTAGTTGTTTTACATAAGATAAGTTGTTTTGAAGAAATAAGCTATTCACCTTTTAATTTTTTAATTTTTTTAATTTTATTTTAATATAAGTGATTTTGTTTATTGGATAAAAAATAAACAATAAAAATGATCCGAATCTTTAAAATAAGTTGGTTGGATTGAATCCATCCATATTTTTTAATGGACGAATTGAATCCAATCCATTAAAAATAAATTGTTTAATAGATGGATCAGATGAATTTTAAAGTAGATGGACCAGATGAATATAGATTTGATGGATCCAATTGCCATCCCTACATGTATCGGGTCAAACAGCGCAGAAGCGGGAGAATGATTTGGTTCTTAATCTCCTCTTCCATTTCTGTAACCCAAGTCCTATGATTCATTATGGGAATATCGTGTCAAATATAAGACAATGTTAAAATGAAGTTAGCGGAGCCTTTATGGTAAAACATCATGTAAATGTTTAATCCATGTAGCAAATCCCATGATTCATTATGGAAATATCATGTCAAATAATATTTTATGTTTAGAAGATACTAATTATGAGAATCCCATGATTCGTTTGGTTTGCAAAACAGTAAGTACTGGACAGAACAGTACAAAAAAGAACAGCACATGACAAATTTTTATGAAATTGAATAAGTTTTTGTTTTATACGATTTTTGGGGGACGAAAAACTATTTTGGTACTTTAGACAACCTGTATGTGGGACAAAAAGTTGTGTTGTGGTTTAGTGAGGGACAAAAATATCAATTTTTGTTCTGTCCCTTGCCTCCAGTTTGTCCTGTACCTTAAACAATTTTACAAATCAAACATTGAACAACAGAAGTTGTTATGTCCTGTCCTTCATTTTTTAGCAAATCAAATGCATCTCCTAGGAGATTAAATTGAAGCTACAGATAAAACAATTGTATGTGCTATATCAATCCGGTAGATTACACACACATACACATCAATCTGCTTCAACATGAAGGAATAAGAAAATTTTGAGCAACAATTAAATGAGCGGATATTGTCCGTCAAGGAGAGAAAGGTCCTTCACATCATTGAGCAAATAATATGTAAATCTTACTTTTATGGAAAAGAAAACTCGAGGTTGAAGCCAATTTGGGGAGTCCTCGTTTATAACCAGGTGACTGAAATTTCTGATGACACGTTGTCATTACATGTTTTTATTTTTATTTTTATTATATTGATATTTTTATTGAGTCTAACAATTTTAAAGAGCTTAGAAATGCAAAAAGGAAGATTTTACAAGAAGTTGAACTTAAAGCATCGTGTTACGTTTTCTGCATCATGATATAAGAGATTGACCAAAGTTAATTTTGTTAATCATCGTAGAACTAGAGAAACATTTATCGAATTTATGCGATCAAACCAACTGTCTAGGGCAAACTCCATATTTTGCACATCCAAGATCATAACAATATTGTTAAATTGAAATTAACACACTCCTTGTGGGTACGAACTTCGAATTATTACTTCGATAGGATTCATACACTTGTTAAATACTACGTCCGTCCCTATATATAGGACCCTTTTGTCAAAATTACAGGAATTAAAAAAGTTGATATTTGTATTAAATTAATGTAGTTGAAAATAGCATAGATGTCTTATAAAGAAGGACAAAAAAAATTCTCAAAAGGTTCTTATGATTAGAGACGGAGATAATATCTATCAATTCCATAGAGTCAAACCAACTATGCTAATCACCGTTCTCATGACGAGGTTCCTATGACATGCAGTCACCCACTAATTAGCTTCAAATGATTATGTTTGATCTTGCCTCTTTGTAAGTGTTATTTGAAACAATGAAGATTTAAAGTTTATCAATTTTAGAATAAAAAATGCACATGAGATGGACTATGAAGTAAGTTGAAAGTATCTAGTTTATCAATAATTGAAGTTTTCTCATCGATTTATATTCCTCCCCCTCATCTTTCTAAGTGTTTTCTTAATGACAATTTGTGCCATGTTTTTCGCATAACAAGGAAAATCAATGTAAAGAAACTAACAATGTAGGCATCTTTTTTTTATTAACCCTCTTGGAGGTTTTAAGCATAGATTCATTGATGAGTTCTAAATAAGACACGTGATATTTGGCTACAATAATAAAAGGTAATATTAAGCTGAGTTAGAGATGTAAATAATCATTTACTCGAGGAATCACATGAACTTGTTAGGCTTATCACATTTACATTGTCTACCACTACAAGAAAGTCGCTCATTACCCACGAACAATTACCTACGGCCTTGCAGCCGTGGATAATTTTAAGCTTACTGACGGATTACCCACGAACAAACCGTCTATAAAGTTAAAATTTTAATGTGAATTTTTTAGAATTGTGGCTGACTGTGGTTTTGTTCAATGTTTATTGTGGATTCAAATTTGTCTTCTCAGCATAATCGTTTCTTTAGACAGTGGAAATAATTCGATACCTCAATCCGTTTTATTCGTATCTTCTCATGTTTTGGACTTATTGTTGGTCATTTAAATTGAATTTGCAGGTTGAAACATCGAACTTATTCATATCGTCTCACAATTTCGACTATCAATTTACTATGGACTTATTTTTGTTTGTTAGAGGTTCAAGCAGCACCTTTGTTAGTGTGGACATATTTTTCAAAATCAATTTGGTTAATGCTATGTTATGGTCTATACATAGAATTCTTGGCCACCGTAAAGTTTCTAATTTGTTAATTTTATTGAATAAAATGCTTGTCCTATTGGTGGATGATATGGCTCTCAAGTGGTATTATTATTTGATTCTTATATCTCTGGATTTTTAAAACTGTAGACTTGTGCAACTGTTGAAGTAGAAATATCACAAGACATGCAGCTTGTTCATTTTGATTTCAATAGGTAAAGCTTAACTTTCCTTTGGAGTTCTTTCTGAGTTATGATGTGATTATCTAGGTCTGTATGCTGTCTTATTCATTGTGAAGACTTCCTAATTAAGTAGTATAATAAAGTCTAATTATTGAACTTAATCTTTTATTTTATTTCGACGTACAAATAATGTAAAGTGTTGCAATTTTCTCTCGTGAGCAGGAAACTTATCAGGAGAATCTAGTGAAGGCATTTGAAAATGGCACCAAGGGGGTTGATCCTCCAACAACGACATGAATCTCGATATAGCAGTCAGGTTTCTTCCAATATTGCTGCAGAGATGGCAGAAATTAAAGAGAGAGCAAACACATGAGAGGATGATGCTCGAGCTGCACAAGAGGAATGTCACTAGGAAAATGAGCACACAAATGATTTGGAGAGAAAATTGAAGGAATTGGCTGAGTGTTGCTTCCATTAAGGGTGACCAACACCGTTGACATCTTGACTATGTATGAGGAGTATGACTCTGACGGCGAGTATGAGTATGACTCTGACAGCAATGAGGATTAGATTATGCTTTAGTCTCTAACTTTGAGTTCTTCATCTACAATATGCTATGTTGAGACTTGTGGATTGATGATTATTGAGATTGGTTTATGTTAAACTCATTGAAGTTATGAAATTGATTGAATTTTAATTTTATTTTAGCTTATGTTGATTACATGAAGGTCAATGTGATATGTTGGTTATGCTATGTTGGTTATGAAAAATATATTCATGTGAAACAAAAGAACCATCAACCATATTAGATATATCAGAAACACTGTAATATGGTCAAAATAAAAATAATAATACCAAGGGCTTGGTCGTGGGTAATGGCATTCTAAACTTTTAGTAAATAGAAACCCTATAGAGGGCTTAGCCATGGATAATGTTATAGACGACTTAGTCGTGGGTAATAGAGGACCAATATATATTTGTTGAAATGATAATTACCCACAAATTATCCATGGCTTAGCCGTGGGTAATTACCCACGGTTTTCATGGCCGTGGGTAATGTTACCGACGAGGCTTTTATCCACATCCTTGAGGCCCTCGGTAAGTTGCGGGTAATTAACATTACCTACGGCTTTTTTCACTTACCGACAACTTTTGGTCGTGGGTAATGAGAGAATTTCTTGTAGTGTACGTGGAATCCTAAGAAATCTTAACAAATCTTTAATCCAATTTGTATCAACTTGTTCTTACAATTGATTATAGAATGAAGAAAATTAACTCTTGATTGTATTTCTTCCTTATTGTTTAGTCTCCTTATTTGTAGATCATCAATTTTAACAGTTTAAAACTATATTGTCATGTTTGCAGGCTGTCACATTTGTAAGCATGTCGTTGTTGCATTCCATTAATAACCCGAATATTTATTATTTTATGAAAGGGAATGGAACAATTTTAACTTCATTCCCTTTTAAGATACCACAAAATTGTTAAATATCACCATCAAGCCGTCTCATATATTCCATTTTTAAGCAGTAATGTACTAAAGGCTTAATAGCAGTGTCAGCCCCTAATTTTTCTAAAGTTGCGATTTTGATCCCTAAGAAAAAACTACAAATCCGCCCCTTAAGTTTTTGCATTTGTGGCAGTTTTGGCCCCCAAGGCCAATTTTGACTCGGTCTAAGTGAGGTGCCACATGTTTTTTATTTTTACCAAAAATTGGTCTTGAGGGGCCAAAACTGCTACAGTTGCAAAACTTAGGGGGCGGTATTGTAGTTTTTTTTCTTAGGAGGCCAAAATCGCAACTTCGTGAAAGTTAGGGGGTGAAAACTGCTATTAGG
>Ga0315913_1009140_pt1 | contig 11648 bp, 5 predicted proteins | sample MpolsnodulesMG_FD_207736 | JGI IMG/M metagenome (GOLD analysis project Ga0315913, IMG submission 207736) | Medicago polymorpha root nodule microbial communities from Los Angeles, California, United States - small nodules | ecosystem: Host-associated > Plants > Roots > Nodule | place: USA... | reverse complement strand
ATAAATTCAATATGTTTTATTTCTCTTGTAACAAACAGTCGTTAGTTACTATCTTTTTCTCCAACAAATTCATATTTTTTGTACACTCTGTCTCCTCTTGTAACAAACAATTGTCAATTTTAAGATAACAAGAAATAAATTTTGTTTATAAAAACAAACTTTAGTTTTCCAAATATATATTAAACTATTTTTGTATTTAGAATTAAAAAAAATATTTTTCCTCAAGACTTGCTAACCCAATCCAACTTATTAAGGATGAGTTTGTCTGATTCAATTTTAATGTTAAAAGTATTTGGCGGTATTCAAAGCAACACAAGGACATTTGATTAATTTGAATATTGGGTTTGATCACATTCGACCCAAACCCAACCCACAAAAACCCCAAAACCTTGGCTATTTAAACACAATCCTTGTTGTAACAAAAAAAAACATAATCCTTGTTGCTTCTAAACCCTATTTGCTTCCAACCCTAGTCCCTAGCTATCAGTTACCGTCACTCACTGTTACAGTGAAAAACTCTGCAAAAACAACGTGCAGGAAAAGAATGTCTAAGCCGGAAATTTCCACGTCAGCACCGGATAGGATTAGTAGTTTACCGGACGATACACTGATTCACATCCTCTCTTCTCTTCCCGCCAAAAAAGCCTTTGCCACAAGAATTCTTTCAAAGCGATGGATTCATCTTTGCTGTTGTGTTCTCGATCTCGACCTCAGCGACGTCAATTGGGAAGACCGAGACCACTTTGTCTACTCCGTCTTGCAGTTGCGAAAAGCTGCTGGTATTCATTCCATCAACAGTTTCATCATGGACAATGGACGCTATTCCCCTCGACTTCGTGATATCGTTGTTGGTAGTTGGGAAAAAGTAACCCCTGAATTGCCTACTAGTATCCTTGCTTCTACAACCCTTGTTGTTCTCAAACTCGGTACGTTCAATATGCGTGCAGATTTTCATCTTAATATGATAAGATTACCCTCACTCAAAACCCTACATTTGAAGCACATTATGTTTAAACATGTTGAAGATCTTGCTTTGATTCTAGAAAAATGTCCAGTTCTTGAAGATCTTGAACTACATAGTATAACCTCCGAGGGTATTTATTGTCACAAAAGCAGCGAAAAAAAACTAAGAAAGTTAAACAGAGCAGATATTACCATGTGTTGTTGCTATATTCCGATGAAAGCACTTTCAAATTTGAAGTTTCTACGAATACAACTAACCAAGGTTTGTCTCATTATTAGGAATGAATGCATATCATTTAAAAAGAATATTGTAATTCATTTGTATTTATTTTGGAGAATTTGACCCTATTTTTTAATACTATGTTTTCTAAAATAATGTAGGATTATCATCACCCTTATGACTTTCCTGCATTCCATAATTTGACTCATTTGAAGCTCAACTATTATTGGGATATGGTTGTAAAAGTGCTCCACCAGTGCCCTAAGCTTCAAAAGCTTGAACTTTATCAGGTTTGTTTGTTATAAATTTAACAATCATATTTTTTTTTTAAGATACAATTATGTATCATTTTATTTTGACTCTAATATTAATAGAATGTATCTATCATTTTATTTTATCTTTATTATTTACAGAAGATGCAAGGCTATAATTGGGTGGATCAAGAAAACTGGGTTCCTCCAAAATTTGTTCCAGTTTGCCTTTCATCAAACCTTAGAAGTTGTACTATGAAGGACTTTGAATTTTCAGGCCAACAGAGTTCTCACATTATGTTAGCAAGATTTGTTATGGAGAATGCAAGAATTTTAGAAACTATGTCAATCTTGTGTTACGGGAAATGGTATGAAATAAAAAGAGCGTTATCTGCATGTCCAAGGGCTTCTGCAACATGTCAACTTTCAATAGATAACATATATGATGATTATGTAAGTAGCGGTACTTCCTCTCTTCTCTCTTTTGTTTCATTAGCTTCTACCTTGCAATTGTTTGATTTGGTGATTTGATGAACTATGAGCTGGTATGAAAGTCATTGTTTCACTGTGCACAAATTAAGAAAAAATTATCTTAATTGATTTAGTTTTTTCTTGCATGATCTTTTTGAAAAATTGGTATTAATGACATAGGTTATTAGATGCAAAAGGAATAATTAATTAGTAAGGGTTTTCAAAGGGTGGTAGCAGTAAGCATAGGCAGATAATCAAAAATCTACTATTCCGTAATCTTCTTAACGAGTGCCCGGACACTCTTTAAGCATTCTAAAATAAGTAATTATTCTTTAAAAAAGTCAAATATTTCGATTTTTAATACATTGATTGCATGTATTTTCATAAATGAATAATTAGTAAGGATTTTTAAAGGGTGGTAGTAGTAAGCATAGGCAGATAATCAAAAATCTACTATTCCGTAAAGGGTCTTCTTAATGAGTGCCCGTACACTCTTTAAGCATTCTAAAATAAGTAATTATTCTTTAACAAAGTCAAATATTTCGATTTTTAATACATTAATTGCATGTATTTTCATAAATATTTGATACTTATAGTCCTCAAAATGTAGCACTCGTTAACTTTTCCCTTCCACAAAATGTAGTAATTGCACCCTTATCATTGGGGAGAAACTTAGTTTACATTGAAAGAAATAAAAGTCACATGCAAGTCAATTCTCACTTCAAGCAAGTCAATTATCACTAATTTTGTTTTTGATTTTGACATTTTTGCTGTTTTTTTCTATGCAGGCGTGGAGGTGAATTTGATCTAACTACACTAGAAGTGCCTTTCTGAGTTTTTTCGGTTCTTTACTAGACACAAAGCAGCCACGTTAATAGTTAGTGAGTTTATTTAATGCTCGGAAGTTATGAGTATTGAAACCTTTTAACTCCTCTTCTATTTTTATTAATCTCTTTTTATTGTTTGATGTTATAAGCTTTTTTTTTCTTCTAGTTTTGTCCTTTTGGATGTGTTTGATTCCTAAGAAACAGCGCATTGGACGGAACAACTTTTTTGCACTCCGTTTGATTGAAAGACCGTTTATGGAACGGGAAAAAACATAGAGCAAGAGATTCTCAACCAAAACATAAATTTGTCTTCAATAAACCATAAGACAACTTTTTGTCTCATGTATATGAATAAAAACCGAAACGATTCAAAAATTAATATTACGTAGAACCGCACCTCATGTGTCTGGTTTGACACACACCGTCCTACATACTCACATAATCATCACACACACAAAAAGTGTCAAAAATGGAGTAGTAGCCAAATTCTGTGCAAAGCATGTGTCCTTAATAGTTGGAAAGCAACAAAGACATTCGCGTAGCAATTTGTAAGACCCATATTAAGGATCCTGAATTTGTGAATTGAAATTGTATTTTAGTTGTTATAGTATTAACACATTTACTTGTAATTTAAATTTGTTAGAATGAAAATAGACTAGACAAGAGTTTATAAGGTATAAGTATGACCTACTTTAAAAATGTTAGACATAATTTGTCATATTTCCTATATATCATTATCTTGTAGTCCCATTTTTAAGGCATAGCCTAACCATTAGAAAACTTTAAAGTCTTTCAAAAGTTCAATTCACTACTAAACACTTAAATGGTGAGTAGTGTAGGGTTTTATAAATAGACTGATATCAATGAAAAAAAGTTTCCGTATTTGATTAGTCAAAAAAGTTTTATTCTCGTTTTTGTCCATAGACAAAGTGTTATACACCAGTCTAAACTCATACATACAACTGAGATATCTCAGTTTTGAACATGTTTGAAGGTGCCTACCTTAATAATATTTACATTGTCAGTTGAGTTAGGCTTTAAGTACATTCTATTTTGATAACTAACGCAACCTTTAAGATAATTTACCTTTATATGACATCCTATTTAAATTTTTTCACAGTAAGTTTGTTGTCCGTTTATATGATTTTCTCAAATTAAAACCATAGTTGGCCGCCATTATGAAAAATATTAATTTTGAAGTTTTAGAAAGAAATTCTATCATTTAAAAAATTTATTTTGTTTTTTAATTAAAAATTAAATTAGGCCTACTTTAGATTAAACATTGCATTAGATTGATTCTAAATAAAATTAGGATTACTTTTGTCAAAAAAATTAAATTAGGATTACTCGAAATTTTATTTTATTCAAATTTAAAATAAGGATCAGAGTAAAATATTTAATTAGGTGAAAAGGTTAAAGTTGTAAATAAAAGAATTTAATTGAGATGTAAACTTAGAAGAAAAAATTATACAATTTTTTTTAATTATTCCTAGTACAACTAGCTAGCAAAATACGAACGATAGGAATAGGTTCGTTAATTAATTTGGCTTCAGTTTCGTTAACTAGTTCTAAGGTTCTTCTCAATTCCATGTCTGGACATTATTATATACTAGCACTCAAACGGTCACGACGTACCCGTCTGTTCGATCCAGTGGCGGAGCCCTTCATCGTGGCCTACCCGAAAAAATAAAAAAATTATTAATTATAGGTTCAACTTGCGAGATTTTAAACAATTTTGCGACAGTTTTAGTTATCGACACATCCAAATCTCCACAAAATGGTGTAGTGGCCCAACAGAGAAATTTAAAATTAAAAATCATAAGTCTATTTTGCGAGATTTTAAATAACTCTTCAATGATTTTAGTTTTCGACAGTTCCAAAAGTGACATACATGGTTTTTGTCATACTTATACGTTAGCGGAGGTTTCCAGGCCTTCTAATTTGTGGGGATTTCAAACCTCCCTTATCTTCCAATTAAAAGTTGTACTATAAAAAATATTTCAAAATTTATTGGCCCACCCGAGCTTTTTTTTTCTAGCTCCGCCACTGGTTTGATCATTTTGATTGTACGTTAGATTATTTATTATTTCAATTTTACATTAGATTATTTATTATTTCAATTATACACTTAAATAAATTTTTCTATAATAATATTTATATTCTTTTAGCCCACCTCAAAGACATTCCAACACCAACCAAGTTGCTTGGGCTCCAGTGGCAAGGAGCTCCTTCTAAGGACGTATCCGAGGAATACCGAGTTCGATCCCAGGGAGAACAACACTTGACCAGTGTGCATGCCTCTACACATGAGTCAGATTAGTCGTCCACCTTTGGTGGGTCGGAAAACAGTGTGAAAGTAAAAAAAAAAAAAAATGGCATTCCAACACCATAATGCCCCTAGCTACTTAGGTTACAAGCTTGTGTTACAAAGCTCAGCTATAAGAATATTATATTGTTGATGTCTCTGAAAAAGATAAAATTTTATATTAGTATTTGTTATGTTGTTGGTGTAAATTTAAAATAAAAGTATATTGTTACAACTTGAAATTACAAACATATCGATACATATAATTTTAATAAAATCTAACTAATTTCATAAAAAATATTGTTCATAATTTACACGCGTTAGTGCGATAAAAAAACGGACATACATGCACGGAGTATCCATCAGAGTGCTAGTAGTTATAAATGGGATAAGGGATTTTGTGCTGACTTTTTTATTATTCTATTTATACGATAAATGAATTTCTCTATAAAAATGTTTATTGTTGGTAACATTAAAAAAGATAAGAATTTATATTATATTTTTTATATTTTTTTTGTCATTGAAATAGATAAACATCGTTGGTTGAATTTGTTATAATTTCAAAATCACAAAATTTATATTTACACTTTATATCAAAATGAAAATTTTATAAAATACATCGTTCATAAATTACAATGTTAGCGCAATAAAAAAAAATCAGAAAGACGGACACGCGAATATTTTATAACAAACTTCTAAAAACTTCATTGTATATTTTCTATATTATATAAGGGTTATTATATGTTTAACCCTTGTAATATTAGTGGTTTTTGGTTTATCCGCCTATAAAAACAAGGAAAATTTTATGATGAAGTCGTGAAAATGACTTTTCTGATGAAGTTAACACTATAACATCAAAAGTGTAGTGAGTAACACCCCACTGTTTGTACAGCGGCATCAAAAGTTCAGTCCCCATAGTATCACCAATTCATTAGATTAACAAGACTACACTTAATCTAATTTTATCCTACTTTGTTTTAAGTGTAACACCCCACAAAGTGTAACACTTATGACTATCACATAATATCATCAAATCTGTTTGCATGTTAAAGATGTCAACGATAAAATAATACTTGTAAGTCCAAGATGTTGCAAGCATTACTAGATGAATTACTATTGATCATTAATCAGTAATCAACAATTTAAAAATGAATCAAACATTAAAATCAAAATTAACTTTTTCAAAAAAGTCAGTTTTCTGACTGCACCGTAGAAGCTCCCTAAAAACAATTGTTTAGATTTCAACTATGTAAATTGAATATTCTTTAATTTTTGACCTTCAAGGCATCATATATCAAAATTTAAGGTACTTTCGCTCCTTGTAATTTTAGCGAATTTCGGTTTACCCTCGTTCTATATCATTGATTTTATTAACCCTAAAAAAAAAAATCAATGGACGTGTGTTTTTGGTTAAATTATATTCAACCAAACCGCCAACACCCTTGACTATATAAACAAGGCTTGCAACTAAAATCCTTTGTTTTCAAACCCTTTCTGTCATCGTAACAGAACCTGCTATTGTTAAGAAGACTGTGCCGTGATAGAATGTCTGAGCAGACGTTTTCAACTGTGGCCATAGATAGGATCGGAAGTTTACAGGACGATACACTGATTCATATTCTCTCTTTTGTTCCCACCAAAAAAGCCGTAGCCACATCCATTCTTTCAAAGCAATGGATCCATCTTTGGTGTTACGCTTCCGTTCTCAACTTCACCGAAAGGAAGTTGGAAGGCCAAGAATCTGTTTTATGCTTCCACGAATTTGTCTGCTCCGTCTTGCGCTCACGAGAAGCAGCCGGCAGTCATTCCATCAACACTTTCATCCTCCACATTGAATACTTCTTTGCTGACGCGCCAATCCCTAAATTGTCTATAAGTAACCTTACAACCCTTGTTGTTCTCAAACTCCGTTGGGTGTCGTCTAAGACTTTTGATTCTATTTTAAAATTTCCCTCACTCAAAACCCTACACTTGAAAGACATTTACTTTGATCAACAATCTAACGTAGACTTCTTCAGATGGATGCTTCTAGATGGATGTCCAGTTCTTGAAGACCTTCAACTATATAATATACACTTCTTGGAGTGTTACACTCATCATTATTTTGATGACATTGAAAACAGCTCAATGTTAAGAGAGTTGAACAGAGCAGATATTACCGACTATGAATGCTATTTTCCGGTGAAATCACTTTCAAATTTGGAGTATCTATACATACAACTATACGAGGTATGTTTTATTATAGAATTGAATGAGAAAGAACACAATGTGATTCGTTTGTATTTTTTATTTTTAATTTTGTGGAAGTGAATTTTACCCTAATTTCTAATACCTCAGTCTTTTTTGTATAATTTAGGTTTATCACCCTTATGACTTTCCTAGTTTCAACAATTTAACTCGGTTAGTGCTCAACTATGATTGGGATATAGTTGCTCAAGTGCTCCATCATTGCCCTAAGCTTCAAAATCTTGAACTTTATCAGGTTTGTTTGTTAAATTTAACAATCATATTCGATTTGATTTATCTTTTGTTAACATAACTTTATTTTGTTTTCTTTTGTTTTATCTATGTTATTAACATAAGGTACGAGATGACGACGATTGGGTGTATGAATCTGAGTTATATAAGAAATATTATCAAGAAAAAGAAAATTGGGCCAATCCAGAATCTGTTCCAACTTGTCTTTCATCAAACCTTACAACTTGCACTTTGTCAGACTTTGCATATGCAGGCCAACAAGGTAATCACATTATGCTAGCAAGATTTATTCTGGAGAATGCAAGAGTTTTAGAAACTATGTCAATCTGGTGCTACACGAAAGGGTCTAAAGTAGAATTAGAAAGAGTATTATCATCATGTCATAGGGCTTCTTCAGCATGTCAACTCTCAATGTATTGCTGGTAGTTTCTCTGTTCTGTCTTTTGTTTCATTAGCTTCCATGAGTTTTTACTGTCAAAATAATGAACTATGACATTTGACTTTATTTCAGTACACAACTTATCTTTTAACCAGTTTAATTTGTACTTGCATAAAGGCTATTTGTTCACAAAAACTATTTGTTGTCCAAGGAATGATCAGTTAAATATAAAGAGTAGTGTGATAGGCATAGGCAAATAAGCTTTCAAAAATCTACTGCTCCACAAAATGTTCCAAGTTGTCAATGCCATTGAACAATAATAGCTCAATAACCTGCATAAAGAACGACGCATGAATGAAGCAGGTTTATGCTTAATACGAGCACAAACGCGTCTCTCCTTCAGCTGTTTATCATGATTAATTGTATATTTATTTTATGGCATCTAATTATACTTTCTTTTTCTTATGTCACAATCAAATAATTTTGACAAATAAGTCTAAAATAAGATTTGTTTTCTATTGCAAAACTAAAAGTTTTTTTTAAAGGCACTCCATTTTTCTTTTAATTTTAAAAAGAACCATAAAGTTATAATAAAGGAAAGATAAACTAAATACAATTCTTAAACTTAACAAACCTGATAAAGCTCGAGATTTTGAAGTATAGGGCAGTGGTAGAGCACTTTTATAAAGATATCTTACTATATATGCAAACTTTCAGCTCTTTTAGTTGACTTTTTTTCTTTCCAAAAATGTCCTTGATTTTTAATACAAATAATACATTGTTGTGATTTCGTTTGAAAAATCACACCAATAAAATACTTGATGTGAGGAGCAAGTGATAATCAATCAACCAAAACCAAGTGTATGGAAGTTATAAACACAAGCCAAAAGTAGAAAAACAGCAAGAGAAAGAAAGTGAGAACACACGAAATTTGTTTACCCAGTTTGGTCTAAAACTGACCTAGTCTGGGGGAGAGAGCAGCCCTTTGTTCCACTATAATGATGAGTAACTTTACAAAAGAGAAATCAATGGGTTACAAGAATAAGTCTCCCGCCTAACTCTACCCAAAGTCTCAATCTCTTCCTGTGACCAAGAGACTCAAACCAAATAATGTTTCTCAAGGTGAATCAACGCAACACTAGTGTTTGTTGCCAAGAGTAAACTCTATACAAACTCTAGTTTGATTTCTAAACCCTTGTTTCAGCCCCCTCTATCTCAAGGTTTACTCTGATACAAGGTTTATATTTATAGTAAAAGTATCCCTCATAAAATTGGAACAAATCTGGCCCATAAAAATACGTTTTATTTTTATGCTGTTACGACAATTCCGGCGCCGATTTTGACCATTCGGTCCCCAAAAAATGTCGAATCAAATGTCTTCAAAAAGCAGGCAAAATTTGGGCCACGAACAGAACCATTCGGCCCTGATTTTGACAGATTCAACAAACTTCAATTTCTCCAATTTTGAGTCACTTTCACAATACACATGTAACAAATAGATAAGAATAAATTTAAATATTAAAATAAAAGTATAACAAACACAAATGTCCAATTTTTTCCTTTATCATTTAAAAAGTGTAACAAACTAGATGATTGTATTTATACTTACTTTTTCATTATCCAAATTATACACTTAAACAACAACTTTTTTTTATAATAAAGATTGTTGTTGGTGTCATTAAAAAAAGAAGAATTTAGATTATATTCTTTTTTGTTATAGTGTTGGTTTTATTGAAATAGGCAATCATTGTTGGTGGATTCTAGGGTGAACCATCAAACAAGTGGTTCACCGATGTACCACTTTTATACACCATCCGATTTAAATTAATGGTTTAGATGTGTTAGAGATAAAATTAAGAACACAAATATATTTCCGCACACTATCCTTGTTCTCATCTTTCTCGTTGTTGGCTATGACTCTCATGAGTTCAACAACACCGTTGAAACCCCATTCTATTGCCCCTCCACGACCACCACAATCCCCCTTTCCTAAAAGATTAATTCAAAATATATAATTAAAAACTACTTCTTTTCCTTAAAAAAACTTCTTTCACTTCACTAGTCCTATTCAAAATCTATGAACACCCTTTCTTGGATTTGGCTTTGATTCAAAGAGAAAACTCAATCTATAGTTGATAGTTTGAAATGACAATAGAAGGAATTAGGTTGATGTCATAACTCACTATGTAACCCTTTTGTATACAATATATATTACAAAGACAAAAAATGTTGGATATGAGAGTGAGTATGAATTCTATGTCTGAAATTATCGGATGTAAAGAAACAATTTTATGTGCGTTTTTTATTGTTGGGAAACAAGAATCTGAGAGAGTTGGTGAGGTACCATTAATGGAAAAGTGGAAGGAAGAGGCAAGAGCAAGAGCAAGAGGGAGGAAGATGGAAAAAATGATTTAGTGTAGGCAGTGTATGGTAGGACCTATGAGTTTAATGAATCTAATGGCTCTCAACTATTACTCATGGTGAATCACTGGTGAACCACTTGTCTGATGGTTCACCCTAGAATCCGGGCTCAAAAAATAAAATTTAAATAAAATAACAAAATATTATGAATATTTTTTAAGTAAAAAAACCTCATTTTGGAGTTCGCTTTAGGCCTCATCTAGTGTTGGGCCGGCCCTGCTGGTGGTTCTTTTAGACCATATATAGAATTCACGCCATGTCTGTGCTCAGTCCCAGAACAGGCAGAAGCACTAATTCCCTGATTCCATTGATTCCTTCATTCATACATACATCCATTCCTCTCAAAAATGCATGTTTTCATCATTCATTCAACCATTCATTAAATCATTCATTCATTCCTTAATAATTTTGATATAGAAAATAAAAGAAAACTAACCAAAATGTCATAAATAAAACGCAAACGCGCAAATGTAAATATATTACATCCATATCCGACAAAATGTCATATAAAAACTAAAAATATACAAAAGTCATAAAATAAGAGCATACTACTCCCGTGGACTCCTACTCCTCCTCCGTGGAGCCGGCACCTCCTCCAACACGCGATACTGTTGCCGGATGGTCTCCATAACGCGGGCAACAACAGAATTTGAATACACATAAGAAATCTCATCCATATCATTGTCAACTACGACTCTGATATTTTGGATGACCTGGAATGGGTCGGGAGGATGTCTGACCCACTGCTACTCAACAATAATCTCCTCGTAGACAGGTCTGGGAACTGTATTAAGGTGAGAAAAACACAATACGGGAGGGTTGTTGAATTGGGTTGCCTTTTTCAAGACCATTGTTTATTCAATAGCAGTTTGATAGTCTTGTAGCCTTGGTCCCTCAATATTCTGATAAGGTGCCTGATGTAGTATCAAAAGTAAGTATTTATGTTATCGTCTCCACAGGGACTGGTGCGATATTCTAAGCCGTTCAATAATCGGTGTCGTTTTGAGCTAGGGTTTTCCGATGGTTTTGTTTCATAAACTAATAAACTACGAAATTGTAAAAGATATGAGAGTTAACATGGAAATGATTATGCTGAGATTAAATTTCATCAACCCACTTATACGTATTCTCGGATTAGGGTTGCGTATTCCAATTATCAATCGATATTATCACGTATCCCTCGACAACATCGTTCGTGTCCAAACAATATTGTGATATCAATTGTATCGTTCAATGTCGATGTCTCACACTATTAAACGATCCAAGAGTCGTTCTTATCATTCAATCGACGATTTCTCAATCTATTAAATGATAAGAAAGCATTAAGTGTGGA
>Ga0315913_1009139_pt1 | contig 11651 bp, 5 predicted proteins | sample MpolsnodulesMG_FD_207736 | JGI IMG/M metagenome (GOLD analysis project Ga0315913, IMG submission 207736) | Medicago polymorpha root nodule microbial communities from Los Angeles, California, United States - small nodules | ecosystem: Host-associated > Plants > Roots > Nodule | place: USA... | reverse complement strand
TTGGTTTGTGTTTGTCATTGTATTAGCTCTTTGTGTGTGTCATTGCTTGAAGACACTTAGATCTAAGATTACCACTATCTTTTGCTCCACACATCTTTGTTTATTTCATTGGTGTGATTCGATTAAGATTGATTTCACAACATCTACCTTTTTACCAATCTCTCAACTCACAAGAAGATCCTAAAGAAAATCAAGAGAGAAAACATAGATCCTCCCTCTAATGAGATCTCATTATCCAAAATGTTTGAATGTGTTTTCAATCCTTGAATCTCAGCCATAACCACTCAACCCTCAGAATTTATGTTACTTAAAAGTTCCATAATTTGGTATCTTAAGATTAGTCTCAAAATATGAAGAAAAAAAATGCATTTTAATACATCAACTTGCACGCTTGGGAGCTGACCACCTACGTCTAAGCGAAAACTGATAGCTTGTACCACATTCCTAAGCGCCTAGATGTTAACCACCTGCGCTTGGGCGTAAAGTGACAAGATGCTCACAACGTTGATTTTGAGATTTTAAGTCAGACACAACACTAAATTTTAGTAACATTAAAATCTTGTTAGACTTGGGGATATTTGCACATTAAAGGAAATGAAAATGTACGATGGTAGAATAGATTATTAGTTAAACCCATCCTCCTACATTTAACTAATAATCTATTGGACCCACAAATATTTTTAACTTTTAATTAGTGATCGATAATTTATCATATGACACCACTGGAAGAATTGCCATAATATGTTACTAACTAGCATGGATGCCTGTTTCTTAGACCCAAACTAAATACTTTCGTCTACTTTAAGGTCATTAAAAGACTAAAAGTATTTTGAAAAAAAAAAGAAGTTTTATTTAAGTTTTGAAAGTTCACAAAGTTCTGTTTATTTTATTTGTATTATTTGAGGAAATACACATGAAATGAGGAGTAATAAGTGAGTAAGGATGCCTATGCTAGCATTTTCCAATGTAGATGGTTGACTTCAATGCATATGAGGTGCCATTTTCTCACATAAAGTTTCAATTTTCCATTATCTTAGCTTTCTTAAGCCGCAGTTTGTGGTGTGACCCTTTTACACATGAATATTTTTTTGAGAAAACTTTATACATAATTATATTATATATACTTATATATATTTATAATTCAAGCTTGTATATGTAACATTGCATAAACTTCATTGACCTCCCTTGTTAGACATGAAATCAGTAATCAAAACCAAACCTTTAACCAAATTAATTCCACTCTCATCTTCATTTTGTGCAATTTCTCTCTTTATACTTATTTCCATACTATTCTTTACCACATCAAAGATAGTAACAATTAACATTGGTTCTTCTTTACTACAACCTACTGAATCTGATCCAACCAATGTTAATCATCTTGTATTTGGAATTGCATCAAGTGGAAAATCATGGCCTAATAGGAAAAAATATGCCAAACTTTGGTGGAACAAAAATATGATAGGGTGTGTTTTTGTGGATAATCTTCCACCTGAAGAAAATGACAACAACCTTAATAGTGATGATTCTGTTCCTCAAATTTGTGTCTCTGAAGACACTTCAAAGTTTAACTACACTTATAGACCAGGTGGTTTAAGATCAGCGATCCGCGTGGCGCGTGTTGTGAAAGAAACTGTTGAATTGAATCATTCAGATGTTAGGTGGTATGTGTTTGGTGATGATGACACAATTTTCTTTCCTGAGAATCTTGTTAAGACACTTTCTAAATATGATCATAGGCTTTGGTACTATGTTGGTGCTTACTCTGAGAATTATGAAGGGTCTCAAACTTTTGGTTTTGGAATGGCTTTTGGTGGAGGTGGTTTTGCTTTAAGTGCTTCTTTAGCTAATGTTTTAGCTAAGGTTTTTGATTCTTGTATTCAAAGATATTCTCATCTTTATGGAAGTGATGCTAGGGTGTTCTCTTGCATAGCAGAACTTGGTGTTGGATTAACATATGAACCCGGTTTTCATCAGGTAATAAATAATTACTTTGATAATGAATTTTGTTGGTGACTCCTTTATAAATTGGTGATTTAGGAACCATGTTCTCAGGACTAAATTGGTGATATCAGAACTAATTAGTCCCCAAAATTTAGGATTCCGGATTCCCTGACCGCAGGGAATCCGTGTCCTAATTTTAGAGACTAAATTGGTTATTGATTCGCTCATTTTATTATTCTTTTTCCAAATATATCCTCTATTAATGTGATTATGAAATTGGATTATAGGTTGATTTGAGGGGAAACATCTTTGGTTTATTGGCTGCACATCCATTAAGTCCCTTGGTGTCCTTACACCACCCGGATATTACCGACGCAATCTTCCCTAATATGACAAATTCAAAATCACTACAACATTTATTTGAAGCTGCAAATGTTGATTCACAAAGAATCCTACAACAAACTGTTTGCTACGATAGACGGTTTTCACGAACGATTTCAGTGTCATGGGGCTATGCTATTCAAGTATTCCAAAACAATGTTCTCTTACCAGATGTTCTTAGAGTGCAAGAAACATTCAAGCCATGGAAGGAAAAACATGTTATGGCAGGAATATATACTTTTAGCAAAAGAGAACTTCATCATGACCCTTGTAAAAGACCTAAAATCTTCTATCTAGACAATGTATCTTCTGGTAAAGATGGAATCATTAGCAATTATACGAAATCTTTTTATAATTGTTCAAACGACAAGACATCGTCGAAGAATCTGGAAGTGATCAAAGTGGTTACAAATAAGTTAGACCTTGATAACAAACAGGTAATGCGTTTTAGTCACCGATAATCATGGTTTTAAATTGTGATTTACCTTTATATTGTAGTAAAATGTGAAAAATATGGTCGAATTACAATGAAGCCATAAAACTCTTTACATGTCAGTCGCAATTGCAGTTGTGGACCACAGTTTAAAATCACGCTGAAATATGGTTTTTTACATTTTAGGATGATGTTTTTACTTTGGTAATTAATAATATGCTAAATCATAAACAATACTTTTGTTTTTAGTTGCAGACTCCAAGAAGGCAGTGTTGTGATGTGTTGGACTCTAACTCTGGTCAACTATTGGAAATTGCAATTAGAGAGTGCAAATATGAAGAATTGATTTATATGCATTGACAAAACAAATGTATATATTAAATCTCTTTCAATATGGTTAAGCAGATTCTTGAAGAGCATTGCTTGAAGTCATTCCAAGTTTTATATATGGTAGAATTCAGCAGAGGGACTTATTAAAGCTATAAGAATGATTATTAATTTTTTTCTTACTACACCTCATATCATAGGTTCAACATAAATAACAGCTAGTTTGATCTTGATCTCTGTGATTCTATACTAATAGTCTTATACACACACATACATATTTAGAACTCTTGATACAATAAAAGCATAGCACATGAAAGCAAGTTATCCAAATAAATTTTGATTCTATTGTACAAAAACTAGTCAACTGCATAATATTTTGTAATTTTTAGTAATTTTAAAGCCTGAATATTCTGTTTTTTTTTTACAATGTTTTCATTTAGCATTAATTAGATTTCAAATTAGTTGTTAGTCCTATATAAGGAGTGTGGATAGAGAAAAATAAATTGATTAGATATACTCATAATTTTATTTTATTCTTTTGGTAATACAAAAGGCCCAAAATAAACAACCAATTATGGAGATCGAAGCAAATCTTGGAGGACACAAACTTGGAAAATCACTTAAATTTTTGAAGTTTTTCACTTTATATAGTGGACGTTTAACAAATTAAGTCCAAGTCAAACACCTAAAGCCAAAATGTTTCGGTCATTGTGCTTGTTATCAAAGACTTGATTGGTCGTCCACAACTCTTATTCAAAAACTAACCATGACAATCCCACAAGACGATCCTCTTAGTGGCTACTCAGAGGCGGATCTAGTGTTAGGCATGGTGTGGCAGCTGCCACACCAGATTACAGCCTAATTTTATTTTTTTATTAATATATTAGACCGAAAAGATAATATATATCACATAATTGGACAATGTTTCACAAATCAATGTGTGGTCCAGTGGTGGATAGTCCTTTACCTATACTCACGTTCATGGTTCATCTCCCATTGCCACCGTTTTTATGTTTTTGTAAGAAGAAAATCATATTTTAAGGAGAAAATCATCAAAAGTGTGGTGGATGAGATTCGAACATGAGACATAGAGATGTAACAAACTCGCCTTAGCCACTTCACTTTATCTATACTCACGTCCACGGTTCAACTCCCATCGCCGCCGTTTTTATGTTTTTTTAAGATGAGACATAGAGATGTAATAAACTTGCCTTAGCCATTTCAGTGTAGTGTTTTTTCTGTTTAATTTTTGCATTACTAATATATATATCGTATTATAAATCAAATGTACACTAACAATTTTCTTTTGTAATTTTGCCACACCAAACCATCATGTCTAGATCCGTCCCTGTGGCTGCTTCTACATTATCTTATGTTGCAGCCATGTAAAGTTTTCTCATCCAAAACCAATCTGAAAATTTCAATATTTACAACTCGAATTGTTTTGACTTTTGGGTTCTTTAAAAAATATTAGTTATTGGAGAAGTCCCACATCACTTATTTTGGTGAAGTAAGGGGAAGACCAAGGTTATATTCTTTGTTTTTAGATGCACAAGTCAATAGTATTTTAAGTTTATATCTGACTTAGTTTAAATATTTGCTTTGTGAAAGTGTCGGTTTAGCCAACAGTTATGGTTTTTTCTCCGATTTTGGAGTTTCCACGTTATATTCTTGTGTTGTGATCGTGTTTATTTTTTTCTTTGGCCCCTGCTATTTCCTAACAAGATAGTGACAACAATATCTCCTTACATGACACATTTTCTTTGTGCCTATTGGGCGAACAACCATTTCGTTCTCCATTTCATGTTCGATTATTCCGGTGTCAATTTGAATGAGCTAATTTAGATTCTTAAAAAAAAAATTGTCATAATGATCCCTAACTCTACAAATTTGTTGGTCACTTTGGTCCACGATGTTAGATTTGGCCGTTAACTCCAAAAAAAATGAGTTGACATTTTTTTAGAGACATGTAAGGTGTAAAATGACAGTAGGGACCAAATTGAAAGAGCATCCTTCATCTCTTCCAACAACACCATTCATCTCATCTTTCTCAAACAAATGTTCTTTCATTTTGGTGTTGTTGGAGGAGATAGATGGTGTTCTTTCATTTTGGTGTTGTTGGAGGAGATAGATGGTGTTCTTTCATTTTGGTCTTGGGTCCCTGCTACCATCTCACAACTTACATGACTCAAAAAACGTCAACTCAACTTTTTTATGTGGAGTTAACAACAAAATCTAACGTCGTAGACCAAAGTGACCAATAGATTTGGGAGTCAGGGACCCTTTTGTGTTTTCTCCTTAGTCGGTGACTATTAATGACTGTGAGTTATACATTCAAAGACTAAAATGGTTGTTTACCTCTGTCAGTTTCTATAATAACTAATTATTTTATTTTCCTAATAAAAAACATTTGATGAAATTCTGTCTCAAATAGGTGAACGTGCTAGGCAATTTGGAGAAAATTATGAAGATAATCCTTCTTATTCTGCTAAAGGACAGTGTGCTATTTGTATAGTATGTTGTCGGTCATCTTATTCATTCATGGTCATTGTGTTGTTGTCAAATGAAATAATGAAGATGTTTAATTTGCAACACATAAAATAGAGGTACTGAATCGAATAATATTTTTTAGGTACATGAATTGAATAATTTTTACTGTAATTATAGAGAAAATATGTTGCCTTGTTATTTTTATTTTAATTATTATATTTACTATATTTTTAATTTTAAATTGAATTAATATAATTAGTTTAGAAAATCTGTTGCCTTGTTACTTTTAATTGTTCAAGAGACAAAATTTAAATCTTGAACAATTAAAAGTAAAGTTAGGATTATATTAAAATACATAATGACATACTATATGCAAAAATAAAATTGTTGGTGAAGCTATATGAACTATTTTAATCTACACGTCAAATTAACTGCGTGTTGAAGATTATTAAGAGGAAGAAAGCTATGCTTGAATTTGTCACTTTAATTTGTGCCGAGTTATTATAATTTATAAACCTAATCTAGACAAAACGGTGAAGGCATAGTCCAATGTTGACATGGTGCCTGCTTAACTGGCCAATATAAATTGGTCAATAGAAAATGTCAACCTTCTTAATCTTTCCTCAAAGAAGAAACCAACTTATTTTCTCTATAAATTCTCTCACTCCCCACAATCTCATATCAAACCTTAAAAAAAAAATACATAATTGTTCTTCATCACCTTCATCCAAAATATGGCTTCATCAAAGCTCTTTACAATTATTCTTTTCTCATTTACTTTTGCTTTTCTTATTCAAACAACTTTTGGAACCGACCCACTTTTCCACATTTGTTCAACCTCCGAGAACTTCACGGCTCATAGCCGATATGAATCAAACTTGAAAACACTCATCAACTCACTTAACTACAAAACCCCTTCAGCAGGTTTTAGTAATGGATCAGTGGGTCTGATCCAATACCAAAACCAACAAGCATATGGGCTAGCTCTTTGTCGTGGCGATGTATCAACCTCCGAATGCAAAACTTGTGTTTCACAAGCAACTAAAGAAATTCTCAATCTTTGTCCATATAAAAAGGGTGCAATCATATGGTACGATAATTGCATGTTCAAATATTTGGACAATGATTTCTTTGGTAAAATTGATAATACAAACAAGTTCGCTTTATTGAATGTACAAAATGTCAGTGATCCAATCAAATTCAACAACATGACTAAGGACTTATTGAGCTTGCTTGCTAATGAAGCTTCTTTGGATCATAAACTTTATGCTACTGGAGAATTGAAGATTGGAGAATCAGAGAGAGTTTATGGGCTAACTCAATGCACTAGAGACCTTTCTAGTGTTGATTGTAAGAAGTGTCTTGATGGTGCAATTAGTGAACTTCCTAATTGTTGTGATGGAAAAAAAGGAGGCAGAGTTGTTGGTGGAAGTTGCAATATTCGATATGAAATTTACCCTTTTGTTAGGGAGTAAACTCGAACTTTGGATATATTAAGCTATCATAAAAAAAGTATATACTATATATTTTTTTTAAAAGAAGTATATATTATACATGTTTTCTGATCATATTAAATAAAGTCTATATTATACATGTTTTGTCATCATATTAAAGTTATGTAAATATTACATAAATACCATTTATTCACATACACTCTTGCACACCTAATGAACTGAGAAGAGGAGAAGAAAGAGAAAGTGTGTTTGTGCGGGGTTCACGTGGCCACCTAAAAGTGTTTGTGTATCATAACTCAAAAATTATCCCAACAAAGGTAGTAATTAGGATTCCGTGCAGTAGCCGAATGCATGCAGTCCCTCATTCGATCAACCCTTGATCGGACAGTCCTAAATAAATGTATTTTTTTTCTTATTAATAATAATTGTGACTGTAAATTCTAAACAGTTTGATTTTAATTTGACGGACACAAATCACTAATTGTGTTACCATTCCAAATATAGTAGATTTAAACTATGCGGCATCATTAAAGAATCATATTTAGGTTATTAAATTAAATTGATAAATGTTCTGGGAAGCTTAGCTTGATAGGGACAATGCATAATATATGCAAGATTCGATGTTCAAACCTCGATTACCACAAAAAAAAAATTAAATTGATAAATGTCTCATTGAGCTTAGCTCATTTGGTAATAGATAATGTATAATACTCCCTCCAGTCCTATTTATAAGAAAAAGTCACAATTTTTAAAGTACATTTATTGTTTAAAAGACTTTTTTAACCCTCATTTAATGTTGGTCTTTTCTATATTAGTGGGTATATTTAATACTTCACAATTTTTTATGAGAGCATATTTGTAAAAACATTCAAAAAAATTATAACAACTAATGATTGTTTTGGTTTTGATGATTTTTGGTTTCTCTTCTTATAAAAAGGACTGGAAGGAGTATATACATAAACTGAGATTCGAACCTCAAAAGACTCCATTATATTCAGTCATCTTATGAACTTTCTACTTGCCTCGGAAGAAACAATTAGATCCAAATTACATCAACTTTGAAGGAGAAACATCTAAACTTTCTTCGGTGATTTTCCAGCTTTAGGAGACTTTGGCTCCAGCAGTGGTAGCTTTTTCGGTCTTCTTAGACAAAAGTGTTGGATTATTGTCAGGAAGAACACCGCCGTGAACAATGGTTACACCATCTAGAATTTCCCAAGCTCTTCATTATTCCTCACAGCCAACAACGAATGCCTTCGAATTATTCTATTCTTCTTGTTATCAAGAGCAACATTCCTCAACAACAAGATATTCAAAAACAGCGGCAAGGTAATGGGTCTTTGAAAATGTTGGCGCAGTTTTCAGGAGTGTCTTGGTAATGGAAGAACGGGAGTCAAGCTAATGTTGAACGTTGGATTGGATGTTATCTATGGCTGTGGATTACTTTAACTGCAATCACATGGATTACTTCGTTGGCAACAAAACTAATTTATACTCCCTCCAAAATGAAATATAAGCAAAATTATTTGTGAAAAGTTTATGTGTATATGAACTAAATTAGTTTGTTATATTTCATTTCGAAGGTAATAATTTCTTAATAAAATAAAGTTAGTATTGCCATAGAGATTAACTAACTTTTTTTGGGGAGAGATTAAATAACTTCAACGTTATACTAACTTTTTTTGGAAAATTATGGGTTGACATCTTTTTTTTTATACCACTCTAAATGATATTTTTTATTCATATTTCGTTTCCCTTTTATCAATTCATTTCTCTCTCATCCGCTAAACAAATGCCACATAAAGGTACACAATGGAGGTTGCAACATAGGATGGTCAATGTATCATTACTCCTTTTTTTTAGGGGAGAGATTAATTAATTTCACCGTTATATTTCGTCAAAAAAAAACTTTATTATTACCACAAATTAATTAAAATCATCGCTATATTTTTTTTATATGATGAATTCATTGTTATATTAATAGTAGTACTAACATCACAAATATATGAATATACTCCTATCGATATTGAGTATAAACAAAATTAACTATCAACAATTTTTTTAGAAGAAATCAAAATGAAATATATTAATAATAAAACCAAACCCCCGCTAGTATAAGGTGTACAGAGAGGAAGAGTTACATCAACAATAGAGTTCAAATAGGGAACGAAAAACTAAAGGAACGAAATTATCCATCACTCAAGCACGTAAGAGGATTCATGTGCCATTGTGAAAACCAAAAGTAATACTTATAAAATTTCCCTTTAGTCACACAAAAGATGGTAACTAACAACAAATATTAAGAACTTATCAGTTAGCCCTTAAAATATCATTTTTTAATCTTAACAAAACTAGTATGCAAACTGTTGATACCAAAGTTATAAAATTTATGGCAGTGAGAAAGTCTCAATGTTAGAATTTGAATAGAAGAAGAAAACTTATTTCGACTGGCCATGGAACGTGATTTGTCAAGTTAGCCAAATTAAGTGGAATTCGACTAAACTATTTTGTTGTCGAAGGCTTCATTTTCAACAAGTTGCATATGTTATAAGACGCTGGAAGAAGTCATTCAAAGAGTCAAATATTGACATAGTTCGTCGATCAAGCAAACAACTCCTACATGAAAGTTATAGGAAGTTATTCAAAAGAACGTGTGTCAATCTTAGATTAAGGAAGTTATTAAATAAGACCCTTGTCAATATCTTAGATGTAGGAAGTTATTTTTTTTTCTCTATAAATAGTTGCAATTTCGATGTATTAGAGGTTGGATCATATTTTTTGAAAGCTTTGTAACACCCACGCCGCGTTGGCAAACGGGTTCATTGGCGGATAGAGATGGATTCCAATCACCCTTTACATTCTCTACAATTTAATATTGCTTTGTTCTTGCGTTTTTTTTCTTTTTTTTTCTTTTGCAATTTGCATTTCTTTTCATCTTTCTTTATTTTCTTTTCTTTTGAATATGCTCACTTGAGTATTTTTCTATTATGTTGTCATGAGACAACTTGTTATTAAAAGTTGTTGGATGCAATTCTGACATTAATAAGAACAATAATTTTGTTCTTAAAGAATGCATGAAGTGATATCATAATTCGTGAGACTTGAACGGACACTATAAAAAGACATTTATCCAGTCCTAAAGCGTTGATGGATAATGAAGTTTACATTACAAATAATCGGTGTAAACACAAACATCCAACACAAAAAAAATAGTTTGCAATTGGAACAGCTTTAGTCTCTGTTTTTTTTTATTACATGAGAAAAGAAAAAGAAGAAAAAACAAAAGGAGAATAAAGAATTACATCTTACAAAGGACAAACACCGGAGCATCAACTAGCAAAGCTAATAGCAAACTAGAAGGAGACTCTTGAAGCACAATTAGAGGATCTACGGTGATAGCTCCTAACTTTGCTAACACACCTGCACAAGCATTCCCTTCACGAAAGATGTGATGAAGAGACATTGTCGAATCTTTTTTCATAAAATCTCTAACTTATTAGCATAATGATGAAATTGAGATGTTTACTCTGTGAGAAGTTGAACCACATGCAAGGAATTTGAGAAACACGTTACTTTTCTAAATTCAGCATGCCAATACAGTATAATGTCCACTAAAACCGTTTGTATTTACGCATGAAGAATATTGGATATACCTACACTCCCATAAAAATTAAATTGAAATATTTCATCATGAATCGCATCAAGCCACCAATCTTTCCCTATATTAGTAAGAGTACTTCCATCAATATATTCTCAAAAAAAGAAATCAATATATATTTTTGAATTATTTTATAGACATTTTTTTTTAGGGAATTATTCTATAGACATGTTTAAGATATTATATATAGTTCGTCGACATGTGCATGTGTCATGTGGTATCGCTGCCACGACAGACCTTCTTCTATTTCTCTTTCTTTTTCAAGAGATTCTATTTCTCTCTTATCCCTCTTCTACAATATACAAAAATGTATAAATAATCCTTATACTTTAGTCAAATAAATTAACTCTTTAATATTAGTGAACGAATTAAAACAATCATTTTTTGTAAAAAGTTTCTCTCTTTTACACTTTTCAACGTCATCGATTAACAAAATGAAGATAGATAAACAAAATTTTCAATGTTAATGATAACTAAATGTAAACACCCCTCAAATAAAAATAAAAAAACTTAATGTAAACACTTTATTATCGATTTCAATTGAGAATTTGAAGTATCAATAACAAAACTTGATATGTTAATCATAAAGTTGATTGGGGTGGGGGAGGGGAGTGCATAAAAAAGTTTTACTATTAGATTAGATGTAATAGACATGCAACATTCAATATTTTCTTTTTTGACAGAAAATAAAATAAAATAGTTAAAATGATAAAACAAAATTCATAACGAATTCTTTGGTGGATCACCTACAATATTGATTTAGCTTAAATATTTGTTGTTAAAAATTAACACAATAGACCAACTTGATTAATAAAAGTGTAGTTAAATGATTTAAACATAACAACAATTAGTTATGAGAGCAAAACAAAACTAATAAATAAGTTAAGGAATCAAATATGTAATTTAATTTTTTTTAATTTGTGTAAAATGATCAAAACGGCATATAATTTGGGAGGAGAAAATATTA
>Ga0315913_1009138_pt1 | contig 11652 bp, 7 predicted proteins | sample MpolsnodulesMG_FD_207736 | JGI IMG/M metagenome (GOLD analysis project Ga0315913, IMG submission 207736) | Medicago polymorpha root nodule microbial communities from Los Angeles, California, United States - small nodules | ecosystem: Host-associated > Plants > Roots > Nodule | place: USA... | reverse complement strand
ACTGGTAGCTTAGTTCTCATTATTAAAGGTCTAGCAATATATTGAAGCCGTTTGATTAATGACTCAGCTAAACCATTTTGTGTATGTACATGAGGAACATGATGCTCAACAGTAATTCCAATTGACATGCAATAATTATTAAATGATTCAGATGAAAATTCACCGGCATTGTCAAGTCTAATTTTCTTTATAGTATAATCAGAAAATTGCGCCCTTAGTTTAATTATTTGTGCAAGAAATTTCGCAAATACCATATCACGACTTAACAGTAAACAAACATATAACCATCTACTAGATGCATCAATTAATACCATAAAGTACCTGAATGGTAGGTCCACATATATCTCCTTGGATTCTTTCAAGAAATGCAGGTGATTCAGTCTGAATCTTGCCTGGCGAATGTTTTGTTATTAATTTGCCAAGAGAACAAGCTTCACATGGTCTATCTTCTCTTGTAAGTTTTAAACCTTTCAATGGATGACCATGGGTACCTTCAACTATTTTACGCATCATTGTTGAACTAGGGTGACCTAAACGGTCATGCCATAAAGTCATAGTTTTGAGATCTTCTTTCACTACTAAATTACATTCAATTTCATGTATATATGTATATATTGAAAATTCTTAATTAAGTAATTATTCAATCCACGTTAATTTCTCCTCCATTAAGTAATTATTCAATCCACGTTAATTTCTCCTCAATTTCATGTATATATGTATATATTGAAAATTCTTAATTAAGTAATTATTCAACACACATTAAGTCACACAACATGCAAATTCTTAATTAAGTACATATTGAAAATATAAAAGTAATTCAAGCACAACACATATTATTCAAATACATATATATTTTTAAGTAATTATTTGATCCACGTTAATTTCTCCTCCAACGAAATCAGCAGCCTCAAGGCAAGTAATATTATCCTTCGGTTCAATTTCATTAAAATTTGCTTCCTTTTCCCTTCCCTCTACAAATGCCTTGTATCTTTTACACAGATACTCTGGTGTCCTACATGCTTTAGACCAATGACCTTTCTTTCTGCATCTATAACAAAGATCATCATTATCTCTAAAGGGACCTTTTTGGATGTATTTACCCTTACCTTGATGATTTTTGTTGGTTTGGTCTATAATTCATATAACCTCGTCCACGGCCTCCACCACGAAAATGATTTCGACCATGATTTCTACCTCGACCACGACCACCAAAACGAGCATGACCACCATGTCCTTTTTGGCGACTATAACCACCACGCCCTTGATTAAAAGTTGTGGCATTTATTTCAGGATATGCCATTGTTCTTGTAGGACGCAACTGATGGTTTTTTATGAGAAGCTCGTTATTTTGTTCTGCCACTAGAAGGACTGCAACCAAATCAGAGTACTCAGTAAATCCCCTCAGTCTATATTGTTGTTGGAACAACACCTAAGATGCATGGAAAGTTGAGAATGTTTTCTCCAACTTTTCCTCTTCGGTTATAATTACGCCACAAAATTCTAATTGTGCTATAATTTGGTGCATGACAGAGTTATATGCAACAACACTTTTATAATCTTGGAACCTTAATTTGTTTCATTGATCCATCAATGAGGGCAGTAAGACTTTCCTCTGATACCCAAATCTTGTCTTAAGCTTATCCCACAAGATCTTGGGATCCTTTGCATTCGAGTACTCTGTTTGTAATCCATCATGAAGGTGGTGCTTGATTATCCGATTCACTTTCGACTTTTTCTTTGCCAATTCCTCTGGGACATCTCCCAAATCGTCTCCTTCAAGAATTTTTTCGAGTCCCTCACATTCAAGATACTCAATTAAGTTGTTGTTCCAAGTTATGTAGTTGTCTTCGGTTATGTTTAAAATTTTGAATTGGTGCTTAACATTCGACATGATTATATCTAGCAGTAGTGTAAACTTCCGGTAGAAACGGTCGTGCTGATAACGTGTTAAAGATTTAGATATTTAAATACTTATTTTATGATACTAGTGAACTAATAAGATGATATAAAATACTACTTTAATTTATAATACTTCAAATAATAAATAACACTAGGATTTATCAAACTAAGAAAATCAAGAGAGAATGAAGTAGGATGATATATTTTGATTTCTCAAAATGGTGTGTATTTACATGAACCAAAGTGTGATATTTATACTACTAAATTTACCACTATACAAGTGTGAAATTATTTGTTTTACTATTCTAATTTAGCATTTACCTAGGTAGTAGGTAATTATTACTTACTATTGTAAGTTGACAATTTGGATAGATATTTCAACCTAAATAATAAAAACTATAATTATTATGTTTATATAATTTATTATAACAGAATGTAATTATTATATTTATTATATAATATAATATACAAATATATAATGACAAACCCCTCATGTCGATATATCTCACTCCAACTTCCACTTGCAGGCGTTAATATCAAGGGCAAGACAAACTCGCATAATCTGCAAAGAACCTTTACGACATTTCTTTCTTTCACTTGGTCCTTGGACAAAGTAATTAATTAGGAGGTAACAAAATGGGTTCTTTAGACATAACACAAACCTGCCTCATGTTGTATCCCATATCCATCACAGGGTCACATAAATCGAATGCTTACACTAGCAAAGCTTTTTCATTTCAACGGTGGTTTTCTTGTCACCTTTGTTACCGGTTAATACAATCACAAGCTTCTTCTCAAAGCTAGAGGTACTCTTAATTCTCTCAAATCTCAATGGTCTTTTCGTTTTGAAATCATTCATGATGACCTTACCATTTATAATGAAAAATAAATTTCATAGTAATATAAAATAGAGACAAATATAATATTTTATTAGAGTCTAATCGAAATAACAAGGTCCACATTTCAACTATATTCATAAAAGATGTTCCCCGTTGAAAAATGTATTAAGTGTTAAGAATTTTGAATTGGTCATTCGCGCAATAGACAAAAAGAAAAAAAATAAACTACTCTATCCGTTTTAAAATAATTGATGACATTTTTGTAAGCAAAATTTGTTTTATAGTAGTAATTGATCATTTTAATTTTCGATATAACATTTTTTATTTATATTTTTAAATAATGAGTTTGTTTGACATGTGCAATATTGCATATATTAAACCAACTAAATGTACAAGTTTCAATGCAAAGTTGTTATTTTAAACTTTTTAACATGGTGCAAATTTGCACATGATAGAAAAACCATATTTCCACCATTCAATAATAATTGAGACATTTGCAAAAAAAATAATAAGTTGTCCCAAAAAGATTGACCTATTTCCCTTATTAATTACTTTTTTTCTTCCAATTATAACTTGAAGTAATACTAATTTCATCACTCTCAATTTAATATATTCTAATTTTCATTTATGATAATAAAAAATACATCAATACTTAATAAGACATTCAAAATTATTTTTATCTCGCTTTCGTTTATACATTTTTTTTCAATAGATGTAAAATAAGAAAAAAAAAACTCACTTATAATACTACGGATGAAGTATTTTATTTGGGACAAAATGGAGTAAATTTTTAAGAGATACATGAGAATGAGTTAAAGAGGTGTTATAAACATGTGTAAGCTCTTTATTAGGTGTGGAAGGAAGTGGGCATGCCTGCAAATATTGAGTCAACGGACGGAGAAAGAATAAATAAAATAAAATGAGTAGAAACTCAACTCAATTTCTGCTTCTTCCGCCTTTCTTTTTTAATGATCGTTTTTTGTATTTTGAAATCTCTGAAACCACTCGTTAGGGAAAACTTATTTATTTATTGGTGTTAACGTTTAGATTCTAGAGAATAAGAGTTTTGGTATCTTGAATTCACTAGAGTTTAATAAAATCTATCAATAATTATTTCGTTTAAAAATTAAATTTGGATTTTTCAAACAATTAGTTGCTATGAAGCTCGTTAACCATCGAAACTCGGGTAGTTAATTTTTTTGTTTAATTATTATATTATTTTTTTGGTCATGGTTTAATTATTATATTTATACATTGTCAAAGAGCTATTCTTCCATGGTCACAAAAGCAAATCAATAGTGTTTGGATACACACGTAAAAAGAAGGTTCTAAAAATATTCAATTATTTTTTTATCAATTTCCTCTTTATTATTAAAAAAATATTTCTTTATATGTGTGTGAGCAAACACATTTTATTTGATCACGTGACCATGTTAGAATTTCTCCATTGTCAAACCCCTCGTGTCGATATATATCACCCCACCTTCCCACTTGCTAAAATTAATTATTTTTTAAAAAGTTGGCACCGTCGTGAATGTCCCATTTCACCTATAAAACATCTAGCGCAATGGGGAAGACAAACTCACATAATTAGGAGGTAACAAAATGGGTTCTTTAGACATATCAAAGAATCTCCCTCATGTTGTGTGTATCCCATATCCAGCACAAGGTCACATAAATCCAATGCTCAAACTTGCAAAACTTCTTCATTTCAAAGGTGGTTTTCATGTCACCTTTGTTAACACTGAATACAATCACAAACGTCTTCTTAAAGCTAGAGGTCCTAATTCTCTCAATGGTCTACCCACTTTTCGTTTTGAAACCATTCCTGATGGTCTACCTGAGTCAGATGTGGATGCAACACAGGATATTCCTTCCTTGTGTGAGTCCACAAGAGCAACTTGTTTACCTCACTTTAAAAAACTTCTTTCAAAACTTAATAATGCTATAGACACCCCCCCTGTTACTTGCATAGTTTCTGATGGTGTTATGAGTTTTACTTTGGATGCTGCTCAAGAACTTAATATCCCTGACGTGCTTTTTTGGACAACTAGTGCTTGTGGTTTCATGGGCTACATGCAATATCGCAAACTCATTGAAGAGGGCTTAACACCACTCAAAGGTAAATCGTTTTTTGTTGCATTTAAAACTGGGAAATTGCACATCTCCCTTTTAAAATTGTTCATTTCTTTGACCCAGCAGTAGTTAATTTGCGCTCGGTATTCTTCAGTATAAATTAATTCACGCCGACATTTTCAAGATTGGTTATCTAAAAAGTTGCAGTGTAGATTAGCTACAGCTGAAAAATGACTAGTGTGAGTTTTCCCACTAAGTCAAAGGAATGAACAATTTTAAAATGGAGAGAACACTTTTCTTACATGAAAATTTTAATCTCATTGTTAGACAGGTCTCAACAAGATTTTAAATTATGACGACTATGATCCTTATCGTTGGCTAAATCGTTTTTGCTTACATAAAAAATAGTTGAAAATATGTAGTCTCACTCAATCATGATTGAATTGATGTAATCCTACAGGGTGTGGATATGGATAATTCCTCCATTTCTATCCCTTTTGTATTTTTCGGAACGGAACCTTTCTTTGCCTTAGAACTTTTTCGGTCAAAGTTATTCTGTACCTTCAGAAGACCACAATTATGTTGCTTAGGCACATACACTGACACATGAGGTGTTTCATTAAATAATTATAAATAAATAAAGTATCATTTAGAAAGAAAAAATGCACTTCCTCCGCCCCAGTGATTTAGTTTAGTTTTTCACATAATTTAAGAAAAATGTATAAATGAAAGAGAAAGAAAAATAGTTTTGAATGTCTTTGTTAAATATTGGTGCATTATTTTTTATCATAAATATAAAATAGAATATATTGAATTAGATGTAGTGAAAGTAATATTAATTATAAGTATAATTGAAAAAAGTAGTTAATGATGTATTAAAAATTGAAATGAGTCAAGATTTCTGAGACAATATTTTTTACAAACGATTCAGTTATTATAGAACGGAGAGATTATCTAATTATAGTTTGCAGGTTCTAACATTTAGACCTTTTGTATTCCTCAGATATATTGTGGGTTCAAATAATGAGTTTTATTAGATCCCACAATATCTGTTTTTTCACATATTGAAAGAAGGAATCATTGCTTTATAGAGCAACGAGTTTGATTTTGGAAACACATGTTAAAGCTAATTATCGGTTTTCAATCGACAATATTTCTTTGATAGCTGTGTAATCACCTCCGACATTTATATTCTAAGTAATGAGGTAGTCTTACTTGAGCATATGCTTTTGGATACACCTTTTAAACACGTGAAATGTTAACGAGTGATTTGAAAAACTTTTTAAACACTTTAAATAGTAAGTTTTTTTTTTGAAAAGTTGTGTATTTAATACATAGAAAGTTGTAATAGTTGACTTTTTGAATGAATAATTATTAAATTTGGGTTTCTTAAAGAGTGTCTCGGGGGTATTCGTTAACAAGACCCTTTAAACATGGGAAATGTTAAAGAGTATCCTTCGAACATTGGTTAAGATGATAAAAATAGAAACATTGTATTGAAAAATAGTGAAAAATGAATAATTTAACTTTTTAGAAGTCAAAACATTGTTGAATTCAATGTAAATATACTACTTTTGGTTTCCTTAAACATTAAACATTGCCCTGAGGGCACTGATTAGCAAGACCTTTTAAACATATATACATTAAAATGTATTTTACTTAATTGTTTAAAAAATAAATATTTATTTAATTATTTTCTCTTTTAACTTTTTTGTCATCAAGTAACTATTTTTCTTAAATAGTATAGTTTGATTTTGTGACCATACGAAATATCTCTTTTAATAAATCAGTTTGTTGTTTTCTTTTATGAGGGATAAATCAGTTTGTTGATAAAAAAAAAGGATAATGTATACTTCCGTTCCTTTTTAAGTGTCTTTTTAGGATGAATTTTTCGTTCCTATTTAACTGTCGTTTTGGTATTTTAAAGGTACGATTTGTCAATTAAACCCCTTTATCACTTATTGTTATATTTTTCAATTAAACTAATTAATGTTATATATTTGGAAAATTAAAGTTTGTTTTTTAAAACAAAGTTTGTTTGTTTTGTTTTAAAACAAAATTTGTTTCTTGTTATCGTCAAAGTTAAACAATTTTTTTTACCTATGATAATGGTTTCATGAAAAGTTAAAATTCTATAAATAAGATCTGTAGTGCTTGTTAAAAATTTCAAGTGCAAAGTAAAAGAATAGGAATTTGTTGGAGAAAGAGAGTAGTAACTAACAATTAATTGTTACATATTAAGTATATTGGAAAGATAAAGTGTGTGGAAAAAATAGGAAATTATTATTAGATTAAAATGAGGGTATAATAGAAAAAAAAAAATGTGAAAAATAACCTTCGCTATTTTTATGTTAAAATTTTAAAATGACACTTAAAACTGAGGGCGTATTTTTTAATGGAGATAATATATATTTTTAGTTTCTATAATTTTAGTCACATGAAAGTTTTTTCGTTAGATTCTTCCTACGTGATGTAAGATTTTTCTTGTTTTAGTTCTATATTAAATATCTAGTTGGATGTAACATGCCATCATATTTTGTTGTCATGTAACGTTGAATTGTCTCATCGTCGGTCGTACGCCGGCATCTAATGAGTCACGACCACATAGTAGGATGAAAAACAAAACATAATTATTATATATGAAATGATATTTGAACAATTATTTGCTACAACCTATTTGACAATCTTTATTTTCTCTATTTTCATTGATCAAAAACAATGGAGAGAGAAAAAGGAAGAGAGAGAGTAAGAATATAGTGTAAGGATAATAAAGAAAGTTGTCTAAAAATTATCACAAAGTGGTTGTACAAATACCATTTATCTTATTATATAAATTAAAACAAAAATCCATATATAACAGCTACGATCAACATTAATTATGTATCACATTTATCATATCACTTTTTATATCATTTTATATTTCTATAGTATTTGCTTAGAGGCTAACGCAAATCTGAAATGTTTAGGTACACTTACATAAATGGTTTTTTTTTTTTTTAAAGATAAAATAGTTTTAAAATGTTGAATTAAATAACTAATTTATTTATCATTTAATTTTTTTTTATTGTTGTGTATCCAAATAATTAAATCTGTATTTGTGAGTATATCTCGGAGTCCATAGATTATTTTGTTTTCTTGAGTATGGTCAAATGTAGAATAGGACTATCTAACTTGTCCTAAGCAATTTGGCCATAGTTTTATCCTTTTTGTTAAATAACTCTTATATTCGAACACCCCTAAATTTCATACATTCGTTCAACAATTTATTTTCTCTCTATCTCTCTTTTCGCATCACAAACATATACCATAGTTGTCCATCAGGCACAAACATTTTATTTCTCTCTATATATCTCAAAGTGCGGAGGAGTTTTGCATGTCTATCAATCTTTCTCCTTTGTTAAAACAGCGAGTTCAAGTCTGGTGTTTGCAAAACGGATAATTCATAGTTTATCACAACCACAAATATAAATCACTTAGCCATGAACACAAAAAATACGTGTCATTTAAAAGAAAAAAGTTGATTATACTCTCTTAACTTTTTGTATTTGTGTGAGTGTTAAATTGCTTTTGCAAAGCCATTAGACCAAAATATAATTTTGAAGTTCTCTTTTTTTCTTATATTTTTTTGTATGTTTAATGAAGTAAATTATGTGTTTGACATGCAGACTCTAGTTATATAACAAATGGGTATTTGGAGACTACCATAGATTGGGTGCCAGGCATAAAAGAAATCCGATTAAAGGATATCCCAAGCTTCATCAGAACCACAAACCCTAATGATATCATGCTTGATTTTTTACCAGGGGAATGCCAAAGAGCTCAAAAAGCTTCTGCAATAATTTTCAACACATTTGACAATTTAGAGCACGATGTTTTGGAAGCATTCTCTTCCATTTTGCCTCCTGTCTATTCCATTGGTCCATTGCATTTACTCATAAAAGATGTGACAAATAAGGAATTGGATTCAATTGGGTCCAACCTATGGAAGGAAGAGCCAGAGTGTTTGGAATGGCTAAATAGTAAAGAACCCAAAAGTGTTGTTTATGTTAATTTTGGAAGTATCACTGTTATGACAAGTGAACAAATGATTGAGTTTGCTTGGGGATTAGCTAATAGTAAAATGCCTTTTTTGTGGGTCATAAGGCCAGATCTTGTAGCTGGTGAAAATGCTGTTTTGCCTCTAGAGTTTTTGGAAGAGACCAAAAATAGAGGTTTATTATCAAGTTGGTGTCCACAAGAGGAAGTTTTGAGTCATTCATCAATTGGAGGGTTTTTGACACATAATGGTTGGAATTCAACGTTGGAAAGTGTGAGTGGTGGTGTTCCAATGATATGTTGGCCTTTCTTTGCTGAACAACAAACTAATTGTAGATTTTGTTGTAATGAATGGGGCATTGGTTTGGAGATTGAAGATGCTACGAGGGATAAAATAGAGATTCTTGTGAAGGAGTTAATGGAAGGAGAAAAGGGTAAAGAGATGAAAGAAAAAGCTTTGCAATGGAAGAAATTGGCACACAATGCTGCTTCTGGTCCTCATGGATCATCATTTATGAATCTTGAGAACCTCATTCATGATGTTCTCCTCAAGTGAAGTAAACAGTTGATTTAGAATTTGATGAATTTATCTTGTAAAATTAATTTGTTTTAGTGATGTGTGTATGAGTGAATTTTTTTTTTTTTTTGAGAAACTATTTTTGTTTAAAAAGTGATTTTATTATAATTAGTTATATTTGGATACTATAGATTTTTTTTCGAATTTTTTAATTGTGAAACAAATTCCAGATCATATTACACACTCAAACATAGTAGGAGGTTTTTATTGTTTTAAGCAAACATACTAGGAGGTTATATTGGAATATGCTATCTTAATGTCTCAAATTTCAAATTTGCAAATAGACGAAACTCTCTCTCTCTCTCCCTCTCTCTCTCACTTAAATTACTCATTCTCTAAGGAAAGAAAATGTGTGTGGCATTTGATTTGACACGAATGGAGCTTATTGCACCATGAGTTGGATACTAAGTGACAATTAGTTAAGAACAATTAGATTAGAAGGTGATAACTTGCGTAGAAAGTAATCTACTTTGACAGATAGAGTTAGCAATCTAACACATGTCATACATGATAGGTTTGAACCCCGAACTTTTCATATATTATGTATTGTTCCTATCAACTGAGATAAGCTTATGAGGACATGTCATATATGATATGCTAACACGGAGAACAATTTATGTATATACACATCTTATAATACCTTCGATAATTAATCAGGATCATTACTTTTCATTCACTTCTTTCTATTCATAATATAGTATTAGTATCCTTCTCTAAGAGAGATAAAAGTTGTGATGATTTAGTTACGGTGTTTGTTACGTTTCCATCCGCCATTGATGCGTGCTTCTCAAGCTTCAAGTTTATTTTTTTCCTTCTATTTTTCTTTGAAGATTCATCGTCTTTGTTTTCTTTGGTTTTCTTCGATTTTCAATCTTGATTCCTTATCAAGATTCAGTTTTTCAATGATTCTTCATCAAATTTCTTCATCGTTTCTTTGTTTTTTTTTTCCATATCATCACACCTCCTCGTCAAATTCCCCCTTCAAACAACAACAACAAGCTCACACTAATCCTATCTTCTTTGTTCATCCCGGTGAAGGTCCAAATTCAAATCTTGTCACTCCACCACTAAATGGTTCCAATTATTTGGCATGCAATCGTTCTATGCATCGTGCTTTGGGAACATGGAATAGATTGCGCTCACTGGTAGATCAGTACCAATCTGATGACTAAATTTGTCAAGTGTACCAAACCATTTTAAATGTATAAAGTGATAAGTAAAATAGTTTCCACAAGGATTGTCTTTTCAACTAAGCAACTAACTAAAGTTATTAAAACATAAAATAAAAGCGAATAAAGTAAATAAAAGTGAGTTGTCAAGTTTGATTTGATTGTGCAAAGCAGTTGAGTTTTGATTGCAGAAAAGTAAATGTTTCGGATTGCACAACTAAGTGGTGGTTATGATTCCTCGAATCTCCTCTATTTACTTGTTGGATAAAATACAAGTAATTATCGGTTATGAGATAAAAGTTCTATTTAAGTGATGAATGTGGGCCACAGGACACATGGCAATATGGCATAACACCATTGGACACCTTACAACGGCTATATGAGCCTAAAAACTCTAAATAGAGATCAAAGGCTCAACACTACTTGCACCATTGCAAAGCATACAAGAAAACAACTGAAATTGTTTAAAACTCTTGCATTCGAATTGATCATCACTGAAGACTATTTTTTATCTTCTTTGTAGTGTAAATCAATTCTCTTTGTTATCTCTTTTAAAGATAACTTCTTTTTCTTCCTCTTTTGTTTGATTCTCAAACATTCAAACTTCACACAAATTGTAATCAAAGTCTCATCTAGCTTTAGGGGGTACTAAAGTGTTAGTTTGAGCAAAGGTTGTATGAGTCTAAGTAGGTAACTTAGCAACAAGGTGCAAGCCTGCTGATGTTTAGAGAATACAGGTTGTGTAACTGTTCAGGTGAACAAAGATTGTAAGGTGCAGTATTTGAGAGGTTATCTCAAGCATCATAGTGGAAACTCTCACAAGATTGTGAGGAGTGGACTAACCCACATTTGGTGAACCACTATAAATCTTTGTGTGTTGATTCTCTCTTCCCTATACTCTTTACTTACTGCAAACACAAACACATTTACTTTATTAAATTGTTTTTGCACTCAGACATCAGAACGTTCGGAAGTCTGCTATTAACTTAACCATTCCAAGTTTCAACTTGAGAATTACTTTTTAAGTTACATGATAATTTTTAAAGGGTCACAATTC
>Ga0315913_1009137_pt1 | contig 11652 bp, 6 predicted proteins | sample MpolsnodulesMG_FD_207736 | JGI IMG/M metagenome (GOLD analysis project Ga0315913, IMG submission 207736) | Medicago polymorpha root nodule microbial communities from Los Angeles, California, United States - small nodules | ecosystem: Host-associated > Plants > Roots > Nodule | place: USA... | reverse complement strand
TGCCACCCTTCACCATCCGCTCCTCATCCCGTCTGTTACTCTTGTCTCGCCAGACTCCCTAACCTCTCTTCACCCTTTTGTTCTCACCGTTGCCGCACTCATACCCAGGTGCGTGCGTTCGTTTTTTCTTCCCTTTTTAACACTCTTCTAATCATGCTTTCACAAAGTCTCCTCAGAAATAACAAAACATGTATTCTTCTCTTCAGATATGTACTTATTTTGATATATTTATAGGAATATTACAATGTTGAGATGAAAGCAAATTGGATGGATTTTAATAACTATTGCCGGTATGACAACTTTTCTTTAGCATCTTCAGTTGCCGTGGGTTTCAATAATCTTTAAACCTCTTGCATGATTCAAGATGTATACATCTTGTCATTTCATCAGTTTAATGGGACTAATTTTTCTCTTCGGTTTTGTAAGTAGCTTAGTAAGTTCTATGGACCATAATTCTTGTGTCTCAGATAAAGGTCTCATCATGGGGTTGGTTATAAACAGAATTGGGAAATTCGGGTGTACAATTTACTGATTGGCGGTGTAATTCTTTATGTTGTTTACAGTCTTCATGAGTTGAATGCTTTCTTTGTTGGGTTAGAGTACCTGTTGTACTCTAAGTAATAAAATTTTGATCATAAAAAACACTTCACTTCTAAAATTTCAATTGGTCTGATTATTAAGTATAGCCCTAAAAAAAAGGGCGCACTAAAACTCCAACTTACGCAGCATCTGGGAAAGGGTCCCACCATTTGGTGTATTGTACACAGCCTTACCTTGTTTTTAGCCCTATGATAGGCAATTTCTGGTCTGGTTGTCTCCCTAATGATAAATTACTGAAACATTTTGTGTTTGTTAACTCTTAATACCTCAGCTTATCATGTAGTATTTTATTGCACTAAAATTACCTAACCTCTTTTCAAAGGAACCGGGGTTTAAAATTTCCCTTTCTGGTAAAGCGGTTGGCTTGCATGGTCATATCAGGAGTTGCCAGAAGTGACAGTCTTGACATACTTCAACCTGCCAATTTGACACCTGAGATGATTTTAGAGGTGAGAATTTAGAAGTTTATTATAACGACAATGATTAGTTGACAGGTTTCTTCTATAGACAATGAAAACTAGTTAGTTGTGAACATTTGAATGGAAGATCCTCTCAACTCCACTAGTAGTTTTCTCAATGATTCCCTTAATGTTGCCTATCCTAAAATACCCTTCAATTAATGTATGTTTTCTTTTTCAATGACTCTTTTATTCTCATGGAATAACTTCTCATGAAGGGCATTTTTTAGAGATCAAGAACATTAATTGTGCTAACTAAATTTTTAATAATTGTGAAATTAGTTATTTTTACTTAATATCAACACCGGAGGAAGTATTGTATGTCCAACTAGCAAGCACTTTTCATCTACCCTTTTTTCTTGGATGCCTACCACCCGTTAGTTTTCGAAGGAAAGCTTTTTGCTTATCATTGTATTTCATATTAAATTTTCACCATTAATGATGTTCTAATTGAAGTTTGATAATATTTTGGCATCTGTATTCTGCTGCTTTAGTATGTTTATGCATAACATCATTTTTCAGATGGAAGAGGGGTTCAACTTGCTAAGGAATGCCTTCACAAAGGCACTTATTGCAGATGAACAAATTGCTTGTATCCTTCTTTTTAGGAACATTTTGTTTGAAGTAGATAAATATAACACACATGCATAAAGAGATCATGAATATATGTTGAGAGATTACTTATCTTGGCATTTTAAGTTTTAACCAAACAATGGTACATCAATGTTTTGGCACGAATTCGAATCAATGCATTTCGCATTGAGTTGGCTGGTGGTGGATCATATGAAGATCTTCTTTCTTCAGCATTTGCATCTGTAGAAGCCGAAGCTGCTGTTGGAAATGCTGTCTATATTCTCCCTTCCTTCTATAATCATGATTGTGGTGAGTACAATTTTCTTTTACTTTTCTCTATGCCGTCAACATGAGCTTATATTTCTTCAACATCTTTTAAATTATTTATCAAGCACAGTTGTCTCAAAACTGGAAAAGCTAAATTTTAACGAATATTTGTCTTCCATGTTTAGGAGAAATTATTTAACCAGAAAATTACACACGCATAGACAACCTCTCTAAACCTTGTCATTTTTAACCCTGAGAAATGAACAATCTCACTTATTGGTATTGCAGATCCCAATGCACACATTATATGGATAGATAATGCAGTGGCAAAATTGAAGGTCCTCTGTGACATTGATGAAGGTTTGTCCTCAATTGTATTTTATTTGATCAGAAGTTTTTCCCTTTTAATTTTGTAGGATGGCTCGTCCAAAAAGTAGTGCATTCAATGATTCCTGAAAACTTGCTACTCATTTTGATGTATTTGCCTGTGACAGTCTGACAACTTAATGGATTTTTTGCCTATATCATGTTTTATCAACAAAATCTGGTCCATAACCTGGATAGAAAAGGATGCTTGTCTTAGGTAGTCGTTAATAAAGTCAACACTCGATGCAAACCTCTTTCCCAACCCATCTTTTATAACATCAATCATTGACAGAACACTTTAGGAGAATACCTTTTAAAACCTTTTTCTTAAAAGTTTTATTGTTTTTTATTTTTTTAATGAAGCCAATAGTGTTGTTTGGTACGTGTATGTAGCTAACTCTCTCTAGACAGTGCAGCCACCCTTGGGTGCTTTGCTGCCAATCTTTGGGTTCGTTACACTCTTTATGCTAAAGCAAGCTCAAGGGTGCCATTTTGGCTGTTGAAATTGCATCCGAGAAAGGTTGGCATAATCTTTGACTTGAGTGTGACTCATCTCTAGTGGTCTCTGCATTTGAAAACCATTTGCTTATCCCTTGGTGATTGCGTAATAGGTGGGTTAGCTGCATGATGCTAACTACCCATATGCGTTTCTTCTACTCAAATTTATTGAGAAGGAAATGCTTGTGATGGCAAACTTATTTCCATTCGTACCTCCAGTCTGGGATTTACTTGGTGGGACATAATCCCTGATTTTATTTCAGAAGAGTTTTTAGTAATATGAATAATCTTTCTAACTTTAGATTTGAATGACTTCCCATGGATTTTGGTTTGGTCCCCCAATGTCTTGTTTTCTTTATTATTTTTATCTATTTATATATTGGTATTACAGAGTATCAGATAAGGATTAACTATTATTGATCGACTGTTATGGATGAAGAAAGAAAAATAAATTTAACTGATTTGTCTTGAAAATTATTTGACATTCCTCAGAAGAAACTACTAAATCTTGTAATTGGCCTAAATTCTAATGATATCTAATTTCCTTGCTTTTGCTGGTGAAGAGTTCTTAGATTTAGTGAGTGTTTGGTGTGGCGTTGCAAAGTGAGAAATCACGGCAGGAAACTGCGTTCACGTGGAAGCCATGCTTTCTAGCTTCTTTCTATTCACGTCTAGTGCTCTTTGAGACGTACGTTTAGCACATATACCGCCAAACCAAACAGGCTATTAGCTTCATCTAAGCTTTATAGATAGAACTAGAATGAAGTAGTTTACTATTAAATGCCACTAATATCTTGCATGAATGAGATACAAAGCTGTGAGATCATAGAAACACGAATAACTCATTAATCAAACAAATGGAATTAAAAGTTAGCTGTAAGGAGCTTAAAGGACAGAAATGTTCTCATTGACCATGCAAGATGCCAATCTATGTAATCATCCAATTTTAGAATGTAGTTATTCTGTTATCGCATTGTGATTGGTGATCTTGCTAAACTTGGTTTTGTTTTTACCATCCTTGATTTTCAGTCAAAGTTTTCCATGCATCCTTCATAGTCATTGTCTTATATAGTAAATAAAATGTAATAACTGAAATTAGGAAAATACAGGTGTGAGTATGATTCATCATCTTGTTTTATTATTAGAATCAAAAACCTTTTTTATCCTTTCATTTTCTTACATTTTTACTAGAAAGAAACATTACTATAAGATAGTGGACTCAGATTGTAGCAAGTTGCTGGTTTAAAATTATTTCCTAAAACTATCGTTGATCAACTACAAATCTCTTTGGTAAATTACAGGTGAAGAACTGAGAATCTGCTATATTGATGCCAGTCTGGACCGTGATGCTCGGCGAGAACTGTTGTTTCGAGGTTTCGGTTTTCAATGCAATTGTAGTAGATGCTTGCATGGTGATTAGCTATTCTTCTCTAAAAGTTTCTCCTAGGTTTTGTACTTTTGCAGTATTAAGTGGTTGAATATACAGGCTGTGATGTAAACCTGCTCAAATTTTGAGTATTTAGAATTTTAGATGATAGATACCATATCCAACTTTCTGTTATAAACACAAGCATTCAATATATATTTCGTGCCCATGGTAATAAATTAAGTATTGCAAGATGAAAATTGACCTACTCTCTTGTATTCTTTTTTATGGTTGAACATCACTAGGAACTGCCACACTTGAATTGCATGATCATTTTCTTTTACTGAAGAGGAAAAGTTAAACTTCATAAATATAGGTCCTCTTGGTATTTAGAAACTTGTATTGCTATTTCTAAATTTATCCTGTATGTGAAACATAATTTGTTTTTGGGTATATATGAAAAATAATTAATTTATCTTTTATTGCACTCCCTCCGTCCCATAATAAATGAGCCATTTGCAAAAAATATTGTCCCAAAAAAATTGATCTATTTCACTTTTCAATACAATAATAATTTTTTTTCTTTGTACACAAAAAAATATAACTTTTTCCTAATTATAACTCTAATTAATACTACTTTCATCACTCCCAATATTCAATACTCCCTCCGTCCCAAATTGTATGACGTTTTAGGCATTTCACACGTAGTATGAAATATAATTAATTTTGTGTGGGAAATAGATATTATGAGATGTTTTAAAAAATTGTCCTTAATAAATGGTATGAGAAAGATAAATTAAAGAATTGAAAGAAGAGAGAGTAATAAATAATTAAGGATATAATATGAAAAGTAACATTAATGTTTCGTTGGTATTGTAAAACGACATATAATTTGGGACAATTTTTTTTCTTCTTCCAAAACGACATACAATTTGGGACGAATGAAATATATTATACTTTGCATTTATGATAAGAAGGAATGAACCAATACTTGACAAAACACTCAAAATTATTTTTCTGTCTTTCACTTATACATTTTTTTTAATACGTGTGAAATGAACAAAAGACTTAGTTAAGATGGGACTATTTATTGTTAGTTAAAAAAAAAGGGTACAAATACTATTTTTAGTAAAGAAACACTTCCCTAATCCTATTTAGGATTCAGATTAACTTAGTAATTTTTTTTAAAGAGATTAACTACAGTCATATGTGATGCTAAATGGTGCGAAAATATTTCCCACAAACCACACGAAGCATTTGTTTTTATTATTCACCTAAGCATGTCCACACAATTAAAAGCAAGTTACTTACAAATCCACACTTTATTATTTTTATTATTCTCCCAAAAAAATTATTATTATAAATAAACAAACGATCGATGGGTACTCCGTGTCTGTTTATTTGCTCGTTTTATTGTGTTGGTGCATGTAAATTTTGTACCTTTATATTGTAACAATCTATATTTATCTTTTTCAATGATACAATATAACAATTATTTGTAAAAAAAAAAAAGACTTAATTACAATTTTGGTCATTCTATTTTTATCTTTCTGAGGAATTGGTCCCCCTATTTTAAAATTCGACAGTTTTGAAAAATAAAACTGTATCTTATACCTTAAAGATTATAGACTATTATTAATTATCACAACTTTCTTGCTACAATTTAATTGAAAAATAAAATTAATTAAATATATCAGTTTTATGTCATTTTATATTTATAAGATAGTTCAATCTGTACTTTATCAAACACTAAAAATTTAATCAACTGGTTTATCCGCTATTAGTTATACACAAACTTATCAACTATCCACTATAAAGTCATCCGTTATAAGTTATCTTATCAAATATTCGTTATTTTTAGCGAAACAAATTTTAAAACTATTATTATTATTTAAAATAAAAATTACCATATATGATTGTTTTTTATGGTGCGTACTTGCTCAGTGTTAGGGGAATAACAAAAATGTATGCTTCGTCCTTTCAAAAGAAAAAAAAAATACATGCTTCGTGCGATATTTGCGAAAATGTTTCGCACCATCAAGCATTTTTCTTTTCCTAAAGTCACTGCAGTTGAAAGAATCTTCACTATTAAAAAGATCAAACGTATTAAATATTCTTGCCTTATCTTTGAAAAATTAAGCTGGTTAATTTTTATTTTTTTTTAATATACGAAATGAAAATAGTCACTGTTCATACACATAAATGGTTCAAACCTTGGTCAGAAGATCCCAAATGACAATTTGTGCATTTCTTTTTTAAGTTGAACTAAGACTTGCATAAATTGAATCGTGATTTTACTATAATTAATTCCTACTAATGCACCAGATTCAAAAAACGAAAAAAAAAATAAAAAGACGAGTTGATGAATCGAACTCAACAAAAATTGAAGTGTAGTTTCCAGGCTAAAAAAGTTTGATTTGCAAGAACAAGTGCATGTTCCTTAGATTTTAATCAGATTAAAATAAAATCAAGCGAAGTAAAATTGACTCAAATTTCCATGGACTAATAGTATTTTTTTGTTTGCTTCAAAAACAAAATAGTATTTTTTTTGAAAAAAAAAACGAAAGTTATTCATTTAAGTTGATAGATTATATCATTCAACATTACTAAAAACGTAAAAAATCTGCGAACAAACTCAAAACATGCAAGTTAATAACATATATAACACACAATGACAAAATGCGTGACAAAAATACACATACATTCAGATATGCAATGTTGACACTAAATAACCGAGTATGAAAAATGGGAAATCAAATGTCACACAAGACGATGAAAAACAAATTGCACTTAGATGACGAAATCACAACGAAAAATTCTTGATCCATGTCAAAATCACTTATTCATATTTAAATAGAGAGAAAAAAATGAAAATGGGTGATTTTGGGTCAAAAATTGGTCCAAAACCATCCCCTCAATAAAAAGATGGAAGAGAGAACATAGATAAAAAAATTAGGACTGACCTGTTGGAAAGGGAGACACTTTTCTCTCAACTACCTCCATGGACTAATAGTAACATATACTAGAGAATAAGCAAGAATCATCATTGCACATATCCTCTACTTCCAGTTCTACTTCATCTCGTAACTCACCAGTTTCTAGGTTTGATGCAACCTTTTATTTATGGATGATGAGTCCCTTTTCATTCTTACCTTCTAATTTCATGACTAAGTCTTCGTTTATGATGTCTTCTGATTTTGTTTCCACCTTCTTGTAGTGTGATTCAAGACTTTGCCCTAACAAACAAACAAGTAACTTGTAGTTTCTTCAAAAAAAAAGAGTAACTTCTTGTAGTGTGATTCAATATGTTCCAGCGCTAGCATCCTTCTTTCCACTGCTTCCATATTATTGGTGTGTGCCTCCATCTGTCTTATGTTAATGTCTTGAAGGTCTTTGTTGTTTTCTATATGATCTGATCCAACATTCCTTCTAACCTTGAATGTGTGCTGCTTGTGAAAATTTGCATTGAATCCTTTCTTGTGTGGTGGTATTATAAGTGTCCATTATTTGCTTTTGTCATGAGTGTTAGTGCAGTTCTAGACCAAAGACTAAAAGCAACAGTGGGTGTTATTCTATTCAAAGAAAAATTAACTAATATTCTAAACAACGTTGTGGTTGCTTTGCTGGAATGAATCAACAATCTTTAACAACGGCGCCAAAAACTTGATGAATAAATTTACTAGCAAGTGTACTAGTGTGTCATAAAGTAATAATATTTAGAGAAAAGAGTTCGTCTCAAAAAGGATTGTCTAGTTTCAACATTACTACTAAGATTATGATTAGGTTAATTGTAACAACAAATGAGGGGTTTTTCACACGGCAAAATGGTTGGTTTTAATTCTTTAAGAGAGAGTGAGTAAACGACTAGGTCATGTCAGATTTCCTTCCTTGATTTATCTAGATAACTACAAAGTAGTTAGCTAATTTATTGGTCAATAACTCTCTTTCAATGGTTATGCTCCCTAATGTCTTAGGTGGGTAGAACCATTGAAGGTTTAAGAACGCCAAAGTATGTAACAATTGTCATTAGTTTTATGTCTAAATCTAATCAATAATTGAATGGTTAAAATAGGTTATGTCTCAAAATTAGGTTTAGTAATTCTTATCAATCTCAAATCGATTTATGGAAAAGGTTAGAATTAATAATCATTGAACACATGAAAATTATTAAGAACAAGATTAACTGAATAAAATAACAAAGTAATCGGCTGAAATTCATTGAATCATTTAAAGTTACATGAACAAGAATTACAAGGAAGTTCCTCTTTCATGATCTACCCTAGAGATGATTTAGCTACTCATGATTTCTAAACACATGTAATTATATATGAATAAGAGAACATGTGAAAAGGTAACTGGTTGATGATTCATTGACTCCCGAATGGTTTTGGTCGCTTCAATCCTTTTGAAATCATGTTTCTTCCTTCGTCTGCTAGTCAAAAGGCGTTGTTCAAATGACCTAGAGGTTCAGTATTTATAAGCGTCCAGTTCCCTAAGTTTTAGGGAAATTAGTTCGCGACGCGAGCCTATTCCTCGCGATGCGAGGCTGGCAGTGAGCATCCCTTTTGGCATGTCGCTTTATCTCGCGATGCGGGGCTCATAGCCCGCGATGCAAGATAGACAACAACGATCACCTTGGTTTTAAATCATATTCTCGCGATTCGGGCTCATAGCACATGATGTGAGGTAACTAGAAGCTGACTCCTTGGTTTCTTCATTGTTTACTCCATTTCTTCTCCCCAAAATGTTTGTAACGACTATGCCCTAAGCTTAATTAATGATAAACTTGTAAAAAGCATAACATGATTACATAGTTGTCTGGTTCAGGTGAATTTCCATGGCTTCAAGGTTTTTTCCCGTCTTTTGGCCATTCATGACTTGTTGAAAGATTTCTATACAAAACTTGACTAAAACTACCCAAATTACCTTCTTAACTACTGAAATGACACTAACTACAATTTGCATGCAAATACATTAGCGGACATGTAGTAAAATAACAATTACACAAGGATTGGTAGAATTTCAAAAGAAAACCACAAAACATGAATTTACACAGTCGTTACGTCTGAAGCCCCTTCATTAAATACGATCGTATCAAATTCTGTATTTGAGAAGTTGAACACTGACTTTCCCATCATGAGGTGGATGTTTTTTTTTTTTTTTTTTTAATCATTGGTGATGCATTTTCTGAAGTTATGGTGAGTTATTTACCATTACTTGATCATTGAAAATGGTCTTGAATGTTGTATGAGTGTCCTAAGTCATGGATTGGTCAACAAATCTTGATTATTTGGAAGATTTTAGCCCATTTTGCACCATTGCTTTATACATCTCTCATTTTACCTAATTATTCAATAGTAAAGTAAAGTATAGTAAAATAAAAATAAAACTTAGATAAAAATATAAATTTATTAAACAAAATACTAATAAAAAAATACTAGGAAATATAGTGTATCATAAGGGTGATATATGTAAAAATTGGGATTCAATTTAAAAATATGATAAAGCTGCACCATACTAAGATACTAGTCTTGGTACATAAGAAGATGATATTGTATTGGAACACGGATTCAAAAGAAAGATGTTGTGATCAAAATTGTTTGGAAACATACCAAGAAACGCATTGCACTGAATTGAGGACGAGGTAGATCAAGTATAAATTTATGGTATGTAAAAATCTAAATGCGGTTGCTTAATCAGGATAACATACAAATTGTCATGTGTACAATTGCTAAGATGATGTTGCACAATAGGCCCATTCGTTTGGATGAAATTCAGACTCACCGAAAGATGCTGTGATCCGATGATGATATCCATAACCATAATGGGATGTGCTTACGTCCATTTTTTTTGTTTTATAACTGTTTTTCTTGTAATTATGTGTCCTGTTCTGGTACTGGGGCATTTCTAACTACATATTCTGAACGTGTAAAACATACATTCAGGTTATATAATTCTAACACATGATTTTACATTGAATTTCCAATTTAACATTGTTGATTATAATATGAAGGTACATATGAAATAAAAGTTTGACAATTTGTTTTAGCAGAAACAATCTCTATATGTCCATCTCCAAAAAAAAGGTTAATACAAAAGTTTTATCAAAAAGGGGTAATACAAAAGGTTCCACTAAGGAGAATGGATTAGAACGATCAACTAAGTTGAAGACATCAAGTTCAAGTAGAAATAATGAGCGTGCTAGTAACCAGTCTCCTAATCCTCCTCCAGTTCAACGCAACTTCCCAAACCTAAATCTTATACCTATGTTTTTGCATCTATTTATTGAAAATGTCGTGGATTTCAAAGGTAATGGTCATTATGGATTACATGTTGTTTATGGCTTTCTTGGTCATTTTTTTAGGCTTATTCCATTATTGCCTTGATCTTAAATGAGAACTAAACAATGACTATTAGGGTTATCTCCAACTATTTGGGATAGATGCACAATTTAGAGAGATCAAACATGCTCTGTCTCCTGATGAAATCAACCCATACCATGCACTTAGGGATATATGTATGAGTATGCCAGCTATGGACTTTTTTATTTCACATACATACAAGTATCTGATAGTTCTACCAACCATAAATGAGCGCGGTTCACCATCATAAAATAACTTATTCATGTCTCTTGTAGATGTGAATAACAACCATTTATGGAAGTAAACAAAATTGGTTTTGGACTCTATGATTTTAGAGTATATTTAATCTTATCGTTGTTAGTGTGCAAGAGTCATAACTTTTATTAGGTGGCCAAAAATGCTATTAAGCCAAATATGAAATGGTGAGAATGGTTTTGTGAATCCTTTAGGTGACGTTTACATTTTGAAAATGTTTTCTTTGCAAACAATGAGATACTAGACTCTTGAAGTAAATAATGATTATTTTTTTTTTTTTTTAGGAAAACAATTATGTTTTTTTTAAATAACTTAAAATATGTCATTTGTCCCTACACTTTATCATTTTTTGGTATTAATCCTTGCAATTTTTTTTATTTGATTCCATACACTATGTTGATGTGACATTAAAAAAACGTCAAAACTAACGGAATGTCATGTGGCTTAATTGTTTCACGCCACACGACACACTAAAAGATTTGTTTTTTTCAAAAATTAAGATAAATTAAATCAAACAATTTATTTTTATTTAGTTTTATTATTATTTAAATTAATATTTATTCAGTTTTAATTATAAAAATATAATCTTTTTTTGATAAGGCCAAGAGAAAGGTTGGACACCCGGGAGAATCTGCAGCATCCCAACTAGGTTGGCAGCCCACAAAAACCCCCATCCTCTACCGCATTTCCAATACGTAATATTATTAAAAAAAAAGAGGAAAAATATTTACAAAAGAGGGGGGACTAGGCCAAAACCCTCAAAATGAAGAAAAAAGACAGAAATAAAAGTAACAGAAAAAGCTATGGAAATCTATATTATGGTAGCCCATTCCTGTTTCGTACAAAGTCCGCCAACAACGTAGAAGGCAAAATGGTGAACCAAGTATAGTCATCTATGTCATGTCCC
>Ga0315913_1009135_pt1 | contig 11654 bp, 8 predicted proteins | sample MpolsnodulesMG_FD_207736 | JGI IMG/M metagenome (GOLD analysis project Ga0315913, IMG submission 207736) | Medicago polymorpha root nodule microbial communities from Los Angeles, California, United States - small nodules | ecosystem: Host-associated > Plants > Roots > Nodule | place: USA... | reverse complement strand
AGCTGTTTTGCATGATTAAGTTGTTTTGAATAAGCTATTTTTTAAAAAAGAGGTCGTAAAAAGCTGTTTTGCATAAATAAGTTGTTTTGAATAAGTTATTTTGAAAAAAGAGATCCTAATAAGTTGTTTTGCATAAATAAGTTATTTTGAAAAAAGAGATTTTAATAAGTTGTTTTGCATAAATAAGCTTTTTCGAATAAGTTGTTTTGAAAAAAGAGATCTTGATAAGCTGTTTTGCATAAATAAGTTGTGTTGAATAAGTTGTTTTTTAAAAAAGTGATCTTTATAAACTCTTTTGCATATATAAGTTGTTTTGAATAAGTTATTTTGAAAAAAGAGATCCTAATAAGCTGTTTTGCATAAATAAGTTGTTTTGAAAAAAGAGATCCCAATAAGCTGATTTGCATAAATAAGTTGTTTTGAATAAGATATTTTGAAAAAAGAGATCCTAATAAGCTGATTTGCATAAATAAGCTGTTTTGAATAAGTTGTTTTGAAAAAAGAGATCCTAATAAGCTGTTTTGCATAAATAAGTTGTTTTGAAAAAAGAGATCTTGATAAGCTGTTTTACATAAATAAGCTGTTTTGAATAAGTTGTTTTTTAAAAAGAGATCCTAATAAGTTGTTTTGCATAAATAAGCTGTTTCAAATAAGTTATTTTGAAAAAAGAGATCGTAATAAGCTGTTTTGCATAAATAAGTTATTTTGAAAAAAGAGATCTTAATAAGCTATTTTGCATAAATAAGCTGTTTTGAATAAGTTATTTTGTAAAAAGAGATTTTAATAAGTTGTTTTGCATAAATAAGCTGTTTTGCATAAAATATGCTTTTTTTAATAAACTGTTTTTTATTAAACAATTGATAAAGATAAATTGTTTTTCATAAAAAATTATTCATTTTGTTATTTTATTTTATGGAATTAAAAAATAGTGGATGGATCGGATGGGTTTTATTTTTAATGGATTGGATTGGATTGTTTTAAATGGATTTAGTGGATTGTAATGGGTTAACGGATTTTTTTTATCCATCCAAACCATCCATTTTGCCACCCCTAGTTAAGGATGTCAAAAATAGAAAAATTTAATTAAAAACAACAACCTTTTGACTTTCATAAAGTTAAACATTCCACTTTTTATCAATTTCCAATGCATAATTTTTATATTAATCTTCTTAACTAGTGCCCTTAGGGTAACTCACTTGGGTTGGTCTAGTGGCATTGGCTTGGGACCTGAGAGTGTGCTCCTCCTTAAGGTCTCATGTTCGATTCTCTCGTGCAAATTTAAGTGGGCTAATTTAACTTCTTCAAAAAGAAAAAAACTAGTGCCGTTAGGACACTTGTTAACATTTCCCTTAAAAAAATATTTGTCCTTAAATATACGACCATTACAAATTTTTAGAGCACTGCTATATCTTCCAACAGAATTCCTCACGAACTGATCACGAAACACTTTTGTATAGCTATTAATTCTCAGCATTACAAGACTTTATCCATTTTGATTTTGTTCACTAGCAAACACACGTGGCTGTCCATCCAAAACTTTACTCCACCATCTACCCTGGCTTTGGACAACCAAATTTTTTTCATCTTTAAAACCAATTTTATTATTTCCAATCGTTTTTTCCATTTAAGACCCTTTTATTGTATCAGGTGATTAAAAAGTGGTATTAGTTTGGTCTCAAAGTAGTGATATGCATGTTTCGTGAACCTGTCGTGAAACAATATTTCGTTATGTTAAGCATTACTCCTTTTCTTAACACGCTTGCTATACATAGCTAAACAAAGCCTCACGAAAATATCACGAAAGCTCGGTACAAGTTTTTTCAATTTACTGTTTGCCTTCAAATCTTGCTGAAATTTGAGTTCGTATTGATCATGATGACGATTGTAGCGGGGCGAAGCAAGAACAGAGGCTTAGGTGGAACAACAGCAGGATAAGAACTTCGATGATGTTAAAGGGATGAGCGTGAATCAAGATGATGATTTACTTGTTTCTTCTTCTTATTATTCTGCTGCCAGTGCGGGTGCCGGTGATGATTTCAATAGGGTTGTCTCTGATGATCCGAAGCCTTCTTTATCGTCGCTCATTGTGCATCCAAGGACCGCCGTAGCTGGCCTTGGTTTACCTTCTCCAAATTCAGTTGCAAGGTAACATTGATCAATTATTTGTCATTCTATTCCATATGCAAATTTGTCATTTGTTTTGTTTACTTTATAAGTACCATCATATAAAGTTCATTAAAATAACTTCTTATAAATATCTCAACATGTTGATGTTATTTTCTGATTATAATATATATGTTTTGAAATTGTTATTTTTTGTTTATGTGCTCAGTGTTAGTAGTATTACATCTGGAAACTCTCTCAAAAACTGTTGTTTCCAATCAAGATTTAGTCCAAACTGCACATGTGAACAACAAAGGTACCTCTTTACCAAATAGTATCAAAAGTGAAGTATGCGATCAAAATCATCAACAAGCAGCGACATCAATTTCAGCAACAATATGTGATTTTGATTCAACATCAAAATATTCATCATCCACCACAGCCTATTTATGGTTGACTTATGAATATGATGGAGCTAAGCAAGAACAAGTATACTACACACAACAACAGCATGCAAATGCACCTCCTCGGATCTTGAGTTATTGTTGTTTATTTCATTCCGTATGTTTCTTTATTTATGCTTAGAAGAACTAGTATAAATATCCAATATGATTAGTCCATTAGTATATATTATCCAACAAGAATCAGATCGTGATATTTGGCTTTAAGACAAGAATATCAATTTAATTTTTGGCAATTCATTATGATGGCCTATGTGTGTGTATTTACTCTTATTTGATGATAATGGAGGAAGAAAGTGTTAGGAAGAGTCTACCAAGCAATCTGTTTCATAAAAGTCCCACATCGACTGTTTAAGAAAGCAAGTGAACGGATATGAAATATAAAACCATAAGCGAGTTCATCATTCAACTCATACATTTCTCGGCCTTTTGGCTAAGATTAAGTGTAGTATCTGTTCTTATCAGTTTAATATTTGATTAGTGGCCCAATGGGTCACAAAGGTATTAAATTAGTTATTTGAGGGGGAGAGACCATATAAGTGTTGTCTATGCGTTGCACTATTGTATGGGCGGGCGCACCCAACCAACTCAAGTTCAAATTTTTAACCATTATATGGTTGTGCATTATGTTGATGTTGTTGTTGATTTACTCTGGGCATATATCAAATATATATATCAAAATGCATGGTGTGGATTGAAGTTTTATTTTTCTTCTCTCAATTTGTAATTGATTAAAACAAATAGAACAACAAAGAGTATATGTTCTTGCACAGAGATATTAGTATCTCACAAAGCAAAGTTCAACTTCTGGTATTCCACAATACATTGTGCAAATTGTTAACAATTGTGTTTTTGGGTGTGCTCCTAATGATATCCATCTTTGGTTGGTTTGTTTGTGCAAGAATAATCAATCCTAGATTGTTTAAGCGATTCTCTTATGGTTGGTTTGGTGAATGGAGGGAAGCCTTTAACTTCTAGCCAGATTATTAGATTCACTTATTCTAGTTCCTTTATATGCGTACCCTCTTGCATTCAAGTCTGCTAGATTTTGCTGAGTCCAAAATACACTTCCAAAAGAATAAGAAGAATACTACATACCAATCAGTATAGGCCGTTATTTATCCACAACCTTTTATATGTAGAAGAGCATAGCTATAATTCCAATCAAAGAGACGTGGTTTCAGGGCAGAATTGTAATTTCAATGTTTCAGGGCAGAATTGTAATTTCAATCAAAGTGCAGTGGCTTCAAGGTAGAACCGTAATTCAAAGGATAATCATAATTTCAACCCAAGTGACATATGGCTATAAAGCATAACCCTGATTCTTATCCAAACCACGTGGCTTCACATCAAAACCGTAACTCCAAACCACATTACGTAACGATAAAGCACATCCCAAATTCCAATGCAAGTCACGTGGCTTCACATTGGAAATATAAATTCATGTGAGAAGTTTTGAGAATACGTTTTCATGAGTAAGAATCTTACCAGACAAGTCATGATTTACAGGTGTCACGCTCTGTGCGCCAACGACAAACACTAAACTTGTTAATTAAGTTGTTAATTAAATTATTAGTCAAACCAATATAATAAAGGCTTAATAGCAGTTTTAGCCCCCTAACTTTTCTAAAGTTTTAATTTTGAAAAAAACTACAAAACCGCCCCCTAAGTTTTGCATTTGTGGCAGTTTTGGCCCCCAACTTCTTAAAAGTTAGATGACGAAAACTGCTATTAAGCCTATAATAAATTATTATCAATATATATATATATATGACATGTATTGATATATGATTTTTAGTCATGGTTAGAAGATTGATGTATTAGCAATATTATACTATTATATAGTTTCCTTTTCATCCATTCATCATTCATCATTCATATATGCTTCAACATTTTCTTTCCCTATGCAGCTCCGAATCCTAACCTTTTTCACTCTCCCCTCTCCAACAAACTTGCCTCCATGTTCTCTTTCTCACTCCTCCACCACGTGTACTCTCTCTCTCTACCTCTTTCTCTCTTCCATCACTTCTCAACTGTTCCATTTTTTCTTCATTTTTTTTTCCTGGGTTTTCATTTTTCACTTGTTGTTTGATTCTTTTTGTTTCGCATATGCTTTGAATATTATTATTTTTTGGTTTATGATTTTTTTTAACCCTCCGGTTCCGGTGGAAGGGTCTGGTAACCAACCGGAGCAAAGGTCTGGCAACCAAGAGTTCGGCCGTCAGGTAAATATAATCGGACCAAGTAGGTTTACGAAACTACTTAAGTAGAAAAAAAAAATGCTCTTTTAATAGAAAATGGGTTTTTAAATTAATTAATTTTATACTAATTTTTTGTAGTATGTACTAAGTATTTAAGGTATAATGGTAATAATGTTTTAATGGTAATGTAGTATTTCCACACAACATATTTTCTTAATGAGTTAGGTCAGCAACAAACACTTTCCAACACACATTTTATTTATTAAAATTTATATTGATTCTATTCAATTTATGTGAGTCTATAAAATTTAATGAAATTCATTAAGATTTTTTGTAGTAATAAGACTCATTTGAATTTCAACCAATAAAAAAGTGTAGATAGGAAAACGTTATTAGCACTCCTATACAGTGCGCTTCATTTGGTCTGAAGACATAAACCATTAGAAAAAGATTGAATTTTTTACATTATTATAAATCATGTGACATTACATTTTCATCTAACTATTGAGAACCATGATAACTTGCAAATAGACATACACGCACTACATTTTGAATGCATCTCTACGTCTTACATTTACGAGAAGTAGGAGGGTAAGGAAAATACAAAATTTGTCAAAGAGATAGATTGCTCCCCTATTCAAGTATCCGTTTCCTACACATGAAATAGAAACAAAAAAATGAAAAAGAAAACGGTCTCTAATATTCAAGTATCCCCCCATGATATGGAGTTTTTTTTTGTAAAATTCATTTTGCATGGATCAAACTTTCTTTAATATTTCAAGTATCCCCCATGAACTATGGAGTTTCTATTAAACGACTTAGACACAAGATGTATTGGCGAGATCTATTGATAAAAGAGTTTCAGTTTATCCACAATAAAATTCTCCCACTCAAGTACTTAAGGGACATCACATGTACACATGTACACATGTCTCATTTTTAATATTAGTATTTAATAAGTATCTAATATCTCCAATCTAAATATTTTTAAAAACTATAATAATTACGTTTCACTAATAACTCTTCATCATTACATTTTAACAAATGTGCAAGCCTCACAGGCGCGCGGATAAAGTGTGTTTACTAAAACACCTCCACTCAATAAACATTGCATTTTTCCCCCTTCCTTTCCAATGAGAGTACTTCTATGATACTCCCTCCGATCATAAATATAAGAATTTTTTTCTCCAGACTCATTGAATAAATGATGATATATAATATAGACCAATATATTAGTTATTCGATATATAATATAGAATTATAGACCTATATATTATTATTCAATGAACCTTAAAAAAGAATATATTTGTATATTGAGGACTTAAGGTAGTATATACCTATTTTAAAATTTAGCTAGTCTTACACTGTTATTCAATTATAATCATCAAATTATTAGAATAATTTTATTTTTATTATAATGGCTTCTAAAGTCACACATGATTGCTTCAGAAAAAAAAAGTCACACATGATTGAAGTGAATTGCGATGTGCTTACATTGATAACGTATGTAAATTAAACTTTTTTTGAAAAATATGACAAAACCTAGATGAAATTTCTTTACGTGCTTTTTGTATGATTCTTAGCTTAACTACCTATAATTTCTTTTGATACATAAATTTTTCAAATTTTGTTACACTTAAAATGTATTGTAAATAAGGATCATACAAAATGTATCTAAAGAAATGCACCTAAATTTTATCAAAAAATCATGTGATGCTAAAAATGAATCTCATCTATTTCTAATTTACGTCTACTTCTCTTGTAAACTAAGTCATCTATTTATTTTGAGAAATCAAAAGGTTCTCAACTTTTATACCATAATTCCTTCCATCGTAATTAAAAGGCTTAAAATTTGATTTGCAACTATGATGGTGGATGCAATATAGCATCAACTTCTTTTTTTTTAAGAGTTTCCTCAAGTCGATTAAAGCACAAGTCGAAACAGGCCCTTCCTTTAAGTCGTCCATCAAGAAAAAACTTTTTAAGTATTTATCAATATTTCTTCGTTATTTTATTCTTTTTATCGTATCTAGTTTTTGTTTAAAAGCATGTATGTCATTTTAAAATTACACATATTTTTTATTATCATTTTTTATACTAAACTACTAAATAATCAATTTACTTGTTATTCATTTTATCTTTTTTTTTTTTTTCATTTTATTTTCTTTCCTTCATCAAACGAACAATATGAAAAGAATGTATAGGCTATAAGTTGTCCCGATTTATTTTTCTCGAGACTGAAATTTGCTTTTAATTTTTTAGGGACTATATTGAGCCTCATGGTTTTTCAAGGTCCATTTATTTATGATTTTTAAAAAAAAAAATGTTTTTGATGTTCTAGATATGTTTATGGATATGTTATTCTCAAAAATCATTTTCATGAAAATAACTTTTGTACTGAAAATGAAATAGCTTTATGTACGGGGATGATGCATAGGTCTCGAAAGCATGTGATGTGAGAAACACACTCAATAAATGGTGTTTGATTCTAGGGTAGCCTCACCCTAGACTCGCTTTTTTTCTTTCTTTCTTTTTTATGTTGTATTTTTATAAGGACTAGTTGATTTGTAGATTCATGTCTATAAATAAAGAGACTGGTGATGAAATTCTAAAAGAGTACAAGCAACTTGGAGATGGTGACTCTGCAATCCTTTTGTGGGTGAGTCTTACGTAATGAAGAAAGTTGTTGGTGACTCTCGTATGAACAAAAACGTTGGGGTTAAGGATAAGAAAGACAAAGTTGTTGTCAATGACAACAAAGATAACGACTCAGAAGAATATTGTTGTTGTTGACTATTTAGTAACAACATTAAGAGTTGACTCTCCTAACAAGGATAGGAAGAACAATATTGTTCTTGGTATTGATTCTTCGATAACAATGAAGTTGGAAACTCAACGATAAAAAAGATAAAATGATTGATATGCTTTCCACTTGATAATGACTTTGGTGAGAAGGAAACTCTCCATATATGGGGTTCCAAAAAAGCCCTGAGCTGTTGGGATGTCATAGTTATAAAGAGTTTCAAATGATGTGACTAGTTGTAATCCAAGCATTATCTTTATCTTTGTTTTGGATAATTAGTTGGTTGTAATATTAAATACAACTGTAATCGTCTATTTCATATATATAAAATAATAAATGCTTGTAACTTGATGTGTAGATATAGTATGTGTCATATTTTCATAACTTCTTGACAAGTAAGAATTGGAAGAAACAATTGTATTATCAAGGAGGACAAAAAACTCTATAACGTAACTGAGCATATTCCAAAAAACGAAACATACAAAATTATTTAAGCTTATTTTATTATTTTCTTTTTCCTCATTTTTTTAAATATGTGTGCATGAATAGCGTGAAGAAATGGTTGTGACCATAAAAGACTTCCTTTTTGTAAAGTTAACTTGACAAGCTCTAAGAAATAGATATTTGTGTATTTTCACACTGGGGTTTTTTCCCTTCACTTTTGGATTTTTGAGTGAATTATCAAGTGTGAGAAGGACGAGTGAGTGTTGGTTTGTGAACTTATAAATTATTGAATTGTCTTGAATTCATGAAACTTCAATTTGGTGCTTAAACTTGCCCATTGTGCTGAAAGTACTATCAAATTTTAAAAGACAAACTCTTGTAAAAGCTAATCCTATTTGCAGAGGGACATCAATATTCTTAGGTGAATGTAAATTGTTTTATTTATAGGGCATCCCCTCACAATAGCCCTGACTCTGGAGCTTTAACAATGCACATACCCAATCAACTTTCCTATTATTTAAGTTACATTAAGAATTTTTTTTGGAGAAAAATATTTTGCAATCCCTGTTAGATTGTGGTTCATGTTTTGACTTTTTTTTTAAGAAGTGTTTTGACTTTTTTTTTTTGAAATTATTTAATTTTAATCATATTTACTTTAAAAGTCATACAAATAATGTATAAAATTATTTTCAACTTTAAAGTATTAGGGATAATAATCAGAAAGCTAAACAAATTAGAGGGATGACAGGTAAATAAGTTTGACTAATATAACCTTACAAGGGTGTATAATGTTAGAATCCAAGGATTTCAGTTTTTCAAAATGATATGATAGATACAATTTACTTCAACAAACCAATTTACTCCAACTTTCATAGAACTGTTGTGTGATTATGAAAAAAGTGTCAATGTCATCATCATACTACCCTTATTATGCCCCACAATCACACGAACATCTTCAATCTTCATCAGTACCCAGTTTATGTAATGCCTGTTGGATTTGGACATGCACAAACCATACAACATGGCCTTGCAAATAGGTACATGTTGGATTTGGACCTTACAACATATATGGCCTTGCAATCCAATATAGCTGACACAAATGTGGTAGCCTCAGCTACTTTTAATTAAATTCTACTTTTATTCAAATATCTTTCAATCAATTTCAGCAACAATATGTGAGTTTGCTTTAAAATCAAAATATTCATCATCCACTACAGCCTATTTATGATTATGAATATGATGGAGCTAAGCAAGAACAAGTATTATACACACAACAGCAGCATGCAAATGCACCTCCTTAGTACCAATCTATGACCACAGCAGTTGCTGCTGCAACATTGTCAGATGTTTCAAAACAATTTCCTATATGCAATATTCAGCAGCCAAACGACATTTCTAAGCAAGCATAATTTGATTCAGAGAAATATCTGTTGCATGATATTGAGGGTTGATTGGACTTCCTGTTCACTTTTTAGTGACTCATGAATTTATGTCAGTATTCAACATTTGATAACACATGGTGGTTGTTAGATACTAGTAGTATGTACAAGTTCAATTAACATGTGACGTGTGGTTTGAGTAATTAATGAAAGTAGGCCCAAAACGTTAAATTTTGTGACTCATATGGCTGTACTCTAATATGCAAATTATGCATTATTATGAGTATATATGTTTATATTAAATTACATCATGTTAATCTTCAATTCTTCAACTTTAGTTTTACCTATGCATTAACGGCCACCACCATTACCACTCAACCGTTTTCTAATGTCTGCATATGATGCTGCAGACTTGACTTTATTGTTTCTAGAAGTGGTGATCAACCAAGCAAGCTGTTTCATTTTAATCATATTGGATAGTTTATTCTAGTTCTAAAGAAACATAAGGGAGGCTGAAAGTGTTAGGAAGAGTCTACCAAGCAAGCTGTTTCAAAAAAGTCCCACATCGACTGTTTAAGAAAGCAAGTGAAGGGATGTGAGATATAAAAGCAGAAGCGAGCATGTTTTTCAATTCATACCTTTCTCGGCCTTTTGGCTAAGATCAAGTGTAGTATCTGTTCTTATCAGTTTAATATCTGATTAGTGGCCCAATGGGTCACAACAGTATTAAATTACTTTTTTGAGGGGGAGGGACCATTACAATAGCTTGCTATTGGGTTTCTCAAGTGTCGCCTATGCGTTGCACTATTGCATGGGCTGACGCACCCCATCAATTCAAGTTCAAAAGATTTGTTTTTAATCATTACTTTGCTTCATGGTTGTGCATTATGTTGATGTTGATTTACTGATGAAATAATCCCTCCTTATTTATCACTTTCCTCTTTGCATTCACTTTTCGGTTTCTTATCAACTTCTTAATTGTGATTCAAAACCATTCACTTTCTTTATGTCTCCTCTAAATCCAACCTTCAGAACTATATTAATCCAACCATAGAGAAAGCATAATAGGTTTGGTTTACTAAATTTCAACTTCAATTATTATATTTTAATTCTGGAAATCGCAATCACCACCAAAACACATAAAAGCGCAGAACTTAAAACAAATTCTGAATTTGATTTTTCTTTTTTCTTTTTTCATTTACTAATACTTGAACAAGTTGAATTTCAGAAATAGTTCATAATATGTTTTGATTCAGAGTAGTTCAGAATCATGTTTAGTATTCTAATGAGATTCAACGTAATTCATAATCGTGTTTTGTTGTTGATAACAAGAGATCATAGGGGTTTTTTAGTGTCATTTTAGAATCATTTTAAAGTTCAAGCAGCAAGTTTATTATGTTTCAGTTTAGTTTGTAAGGGATTCAACAGAAAGGCATAAATGAGCAAAATATGGGAAAACGGCCTTGAAACATGTCAAATCATTAAGACAACTATGTGGTCGAGTTATACTTTATATCAAGTCGTTACGGTTGTTTGAATGAGGAGAAATGAGACAAGGAATGAAAAAAATCAGAAGGGTCAGCCTCAACCTAACTTGCGTGCTACGAGCCACGCGTCACGCCATGGAATTAAGGAATTTCAAAATGTCCAGTCTCGTCACAATCCGCATCCCCACTAAGGAGCTTCCTGTCGTGAAGGTCGGTTACTGAAGTGGTGGAGTACAAATAGAAATTATTTCACTTTAGGTTATTGGGTTATTATCCAGCCTCATCACAACTCACGCCGCCCACTTTGATTTCACTTTCGGTTATTGTACTTTGACATTTTCCTCTCGTGGAAGGCAGTTTTTAAATAAATAAAAAAAGGAACAAAAGAAGAAGATAAAAACAAGTGTTGGAGTTCTCTCCCATATTTCAAAACTATCTTCATTTTTGCAAACTACATTTCCTGTTCTCACAGTTCATTACTCATTCATTTGTCACATCTTCTCGTTATGGATATGGTTTCAAAACAATTAATCTCCACAGATATTAATTACAAAGAACAAGTGAAGAAAAATATGAAGATACATATATCTTAGTTAGAAGGAGACCTTAAAAAGAAAGAAGAAGAATTGAGTGCTATGGAAAAGAATCACAAGAATAACAAAGGATTAGTTGCAACTATAGATATGAATTTGACCTAAAGACTCAAGTGGCACTGAGGGTGCTGCACCTCGTTCTTCTACTTAGGCAACTGTTATGTTGCATATTAGGACACTATA
>Ga0315913_1009133_pt1 | contig 11655 bp, 6 predicted proteins | sample MpolsnodulesMG_FD_207736 | JGI IMG/M metagenome (GOLD analysis project Ga0315913, IMG submission 207736) | Medicago polymorpha root nodule microbial communities from Los Angeles, California, United States - small nodules | ecosystem: Host-associated > Plants > Roots > Nodule | place: USA... | reverse complement strand
CATATGTGAGAGAGAATGACAAAATCTCAAGGGTTTGTGTGAGATTGTTGGATGTGAGTAGTATTTATATTTTTCACTAAAAAGTCTCACAAAATCCACTTCATCCAAGAATCCATCAAAATCTATAGATTTTTGAATACCAATAGACAATTCATAAGTCATGAGAAATCTCAATTGAATACCAACGGATTTTGTTGCCCTGACAAAAAAGTCATGATTGTCTTAATTGAATACCATAAGATTTGTTTACATTTTATAAAAGTCTTGATTGAATACCACTAGACTTTTTTATTTTAAAAAAGTCTTTTAAAATCTTTTGAAATCTCAATCCAATACACCCCCATAAAAAAACAAATCATGTTTTATGTAATAAATCAATAATTAATAATCCTTGTAAAAAATAAATAATCAATGTATATCTCATTCTTATGGGATCCAAAAATAGCGTTGAACAAAACAGAATCGGTTAAGGTTATTTATGTGTTACCTAGCTGTCTCTCTATCTCTTTCCTGTGAATCATTATTATTTTTTAATAATTTTATTAATTTGTTAAAATTACAAGTTGAAATATAATATAGGAGCAAATAATAGAAGAGCCAGAAAAAGCAGCAGAAAATTTGCAGGGTGCATAGGCAGCGGAGACGCTTTGCTTATTATAAAATTTAGGGTTTGGTTTTTCCATGAAGCATGAACCACAACAACAACAACAACAACATCATCTCAAGAAACGGCAACGGAACAACACAAGCTTGTGCTGCATGTAAATATCAACGTAGGAAGTGCGGTACATCCTGCATTCTCGCACCATATTTTCCTCACGATCGTCAAAAACAATTCTTAAACGCTCATAAATTGTTTGGTGTTGGTAAAATCACCAACATGATCAAGAATGTTCCACCTCATCTTAGAGATCATACTATGAGTTCTATTATTTTTCAATCTGATATGCGTGCTATGGATCCTGTTGGTGGTTGTTATAGATTCATTCAACAGCTTCAATCTCAATATGAATTTTATCAAGCTGAGCTTCATCTTACACGTCAACACCTTGCTATTTGTAGAGCTACACAATCACAACAACAACAACATCTTGCTGCTGTTAACCATCATTATAATGACATGCATGACGTCATTAATCATAACGATAATGGTCATAATGATGCTGCTTTGAATATTATTAATCATTTTAATCAGCAGCACTTTGTTGACGATCAATTGAATATGAATATGCTGCCTCAACAGCAACTGCACTTGCAGCAACAATATGTTGTTGATGATATCGGTATTAACCCTAATTATGTTCCTTTACAAGAGGATCTTAATACATGGGCGAACAATATTAATATACCGTTGTCGCCGTTGACATTGGAGGGTAACAATAAGGAGGAAGATGGTGAAGAAGATCAAGAACGTGTTGGTGATGATCAAGGAAGTGATCAGAAACCCGTTTTTGACCTAATCAATGAAATGAATTCTTTGGATACCAACAGCAGAAGTAGTATTGATCCGGGACACCAGGTTTGTTAATTAGTTGTTGATCTCTTTAATTTTATGTTTTCCCAATTTTGTTTTGTTAATTTGAGTTTCTTTGATGAATTAATCGCGGTGATCATGGGTATTTCATGTATGAAGCCAAGATTGTTGTTGATTTGTTTGTTACAAATCATTACTTGCTTCATTTAAATCTAGGGTTTCTTGAGATTTTTTGGCTTACATGAGTTAGAACACATTATAATGTCTTTTTATATTTATTATTATAATTATGATTTTAGTACTTGATTATGTATGTTTGGATAAAACATGTGATGAATGGAATCTAGTAATAGAAGTTATACATTTTAGAACTAGAAAGTTTTTATGGTGGAACTAATTAGCAGATCCATCTCACACCTTGGAAGAAAAAGAGAGTATTGAATGACATAAAATGCATTAATTCTATGATAGTACTAATTCTTAAATTTACATTTAATTGTCTTTTATGTCATGCAAATAATGGAATCTAACATAACTACTCTAATTGTCCATACTCCATATCCACAAATAAAACCATTCACAACTCTAGTTTTAGGATTCTGTACCTCAGCTAATATCCCCTTAGATTTAACCAACCCTTCAATTAAAAATGCAAATATCCTAAGATAGTTTTTTTACCCATTAATTTTAACATTTTCTGATATGATATTCTACTAAATTTCCAGTGATGATGATGGTGATGATGATGATGATGATGAAGGGGTCTTGTGAATAAGATAGGCAAGGCAGTAATAAAAGAATAGGCAGAGGACTGCATTGATTGGAAAGGTGTAGCAGCTTTGTTTATTCTTTCAAATTAGCTTAGATTGCAGAATTTTTCTTGCTGGTTTTTCTAGTTGTCAGACTTAGATCAGTATTGGCACTAGATGTGTCCAAACTTTAGACTAGTATTTTTCTTTTGTAAGACATAGATTTCAGAATTTTTCTTGCTCTTTCCTATTGCATCTACGTTATTAATTGGCGTTTTTTTTTTCTGCGGCTACAACAACGTTATTTAAGATTTTTCTTTATTAAAATAAAACTATCCCCTGCCATCTAGTATTTGAGAAGTTCATATTGAACATGTGATCTGGATTTCCTGTTGTCACTTGCTACAGATGCAACGGTCTCTGCAGGTCCGTTGGATCTAAGTTTATTAAAATTGATGCGACGGTCTCTACAGGACCGTTTGATCTAAATTTATTAGTAACATTTAGATCCAACTATCTTATAATCCGTTGCAATGTGCAACAGTTATAGAGAATCCGAATTCCGTAACACGAGCTTAAATTCTCTATGATTGTTGCACATATCCCGCAGAGTATCTAAATTTAAGAAATACAACATATACATAATCTAATGTACACAACTTACAAATATTACAAACAGGGATTTATTCAGAGACATTATATAGAAGCACATATTATCAGATTAACTAGTAGGACTATTAACAGCAGAAGAAATTAGGTGAAGCTTGATATTCTCCAGCTGCATCTCCATCTGCAAGTTCTTCTTCCTCTCATTTTCCAAGTCTGTCCTCAACTTAGAGATCTCCTGCACCATTTTCTCATCACTATCAGCCACATGAATCTCCTCTCCACCAATTAGATTCATCAGAAACTTGACTTGTCCCAACTCTTGCTCCAAGCTCTCTTTCAACACATTCAGCGTTGCCAACGTAGCTTCGTGGTTCTTCCCAACGCCACCAACATTTTCATGATCAGCCACATCAGAAGCATTGGTCTTTGGCTCCATCACAGTTCCTGATGCTGAAACAACAGCATCCTCTTGGATCACCTTTTCTTCTTCAAACCGAACTTGTTTCACAACTTCATCATCTCTGCTTTGATCCTTTGGGAATACAGGCACAAGTTCCAATCCATCTTCATTGAAATTCCAGCCACTGATTCTTCTCTGTTTCACATTTTTCACTGACTCCTCATCGTCGTCGTCGCCACCATCCTTGCACTTTGAATCTGGATCCGTTATAGCTTTGATCTCTTTATACCTTTTTTCAACACTAGGCAATCCATTCAACACATTCTTCACCAAAAACTCTGATCCTTTGCAGTTTTTAAAGAATGAATGCTTAAGCAACTTCTCAGCAGAGGGTCTTTTTGTAGGATCTTGATTCAAACATAAAGCAACCATGTCCTTAAAAGCCTTAGAGAATTTGTTACTACCACCATGACCCTTGTAACTATGTTTATCAAAATCAGAAAACTTAAACCTCTTTGTAATATTTAGCATCAAAGACTTAGAAGGAGGAAGATGAGAAAGTGGTGGTCTTCCATGTGCTAACTCCAAAGCTGTTATCCCAAAAGACCATATATCAGCTTTGAAACTGTAACCATTATGAGAGTGAATAACTTCAGGAGCCATCCAATAAGGTGTTCCAGCAAAATCAGTAAATATATGAGAAGAAGAAGAATTCGAAGACGAAGATGAATAAGAAGAACATGCTCCTACAGAGTTATTTGACTCATAAATGGAAGCAGAAACACCAAAATCTGCAAGTTTAACCAGCCCATTTGAGTCAACAAGGATGTTACCAGATTTGATATCTCTATGAAGGTGTCCCTGTCCATGAAGGTAAGAAAGAGCATTGAGAGTGTCTTTGAGAATAACAGCTATGGATTGTTCTGTTAAGCCGTTTTGGAAAGAGTGAGAGATTATGGATTGTAATGAACCACCAGCCATGAATGGCATAACCACCCAAAGACGGTTGTCAACTGTGAAAGAACAGTGAGCTTTGAGGATGTTGGGGTGGGAAAGAAGTGATAATGTTTTTGCTTCACGTCTAACATCGTCTAGGTCGGGGCGCGAACGATCCAAGTCTATGGATTTGATAGCTACTGGTGTGGAGTTTATAGGGATGCAGATTGCTTTGTAGACGACGGCACTGTTACCGGCACCAATCTCGTCGACGATTTTATAGGAGGAAGAGTCTAATGGATATTGCACTCTTTCTGCTATGTTGGTAGCCATGGAAATATTGGAAGTTGAGATATAAGAGTGTGTGTGTGTGTGTTAGAGGTTGAAAATGGTTGTTTGAAAATATATAAGATGAATGAATTGCATGGATTGGTGATGGATGGATGGTGAAATTAATTGATAAAGAGAGTGGTAAGTTGAGTTTGAGCAGTTTTCTTGTGAAGGTTGATGAAAAAAGAAGAAAATATCATTAGGCAGAGGTGATTTATTTCTCATTGATCTATCAGTGGTTGTGAAACCATGCATGTGAATCCAAAAATGATGTATAACTATAGTAATTAATAAATAAATACGTTTTTATTTATTTGTAGTAGATTTTTGGGGTAACTTGCATAGATTTATATTGGGAACCATAATTTGGATTTGTTGTTACCATATCACAGCCATCAGATCGAAATCGAACGGTCCTAATTTTATGTTTTATATTTCTGTGTGAATGTGTGGATTTGCAGCAAATCCTATTCACCTATAATTGATGTATCTGTCTGCATAGCAAAATTCTTGTTTGGCTCAATTTTTGCCTTCAAAGATAGTGATTCAAAGGAGCTGTTGTTGCAAACAAATAGTAGTAGCATCTGATTCATTATTTGGGCTTAACAAAGAATTGTCAGTGAACATGTTGTCGATTGCAACTGCAGGATTAAAATTCGGGTCCAACTTTTCTCACACTCAAACTCACTTTAGAATTACACATCTTAAAATATAATATTTATGTGGTTTTTTTTTGTTACATTGCCAAATGGAAAAGAAAAGAAACGAATAAGAAAAAAGAAAAAAGAAAACAACACAAAGAAACTACTGGAATATGAAGTTTCAGCGTCCATCTTAAAGAGATACAAAGATTATCTAGAGGGAAGACGTGGTAAAGCAGTTTAGTAAACTTAGCCATAAAATTATCTATGCACAATGATTACTCTCTCTAAGGATATGGTAAACGGTGATATTTTCTGTTCAATCAAATCCTTCACATCTTAAATCAAGACCACGTGGACATAAAACTTCATTGATAGACCTTTGAGGAGATTGGTACAATGTAAAGAGTCAGGTAGAAAACATGTCGTTTGAAAATATATTTGTGGCTATTTTATTTTATTTTTTAAATGACGTGTAAAATGGAAAAGGATTCAAATACCAGGATCATTTTTTTTTTCTTGCAAATGCACAACCATTATTTGATTTGGTGGATAAGATGAGAGTTCAATTAAGTCTCTCACTTATGGACAATAAAATAATACAATTGAATTTATCAATGATCAAAATTTATTGAAATTAAAAGTGAGAACATTTGCATCTTGAGAAAATTTTCAATGGAGAGACAATAAAATAATACAATTGAATTTATCAATGATCAAAATTTATTGAAATTAAAAGTGAGAATATTTGCATCTTGAGAAAATTTTCAATGGAGAGAATCCAAATCCCTCACATACAATCTTGCATAATCCAATTTTGTTTTTCCCAAAACTAACTTTTTGAGAATGATAATTTACTTTTTTTTTTCAAGAACTTTAATTAGAAAGCAAATTCAAATAATCCTTTCTTTCTTCTTCTCCTTTGTTGAAGCATCACAACCGCACAATATAGGTTGAACAGTCGAATTACTCCATCACAAAGTCCAATCTGCATATCGTGACTCCAACATCGTTTATAGTGGGTGAGATGGTTTTTTGGAGTGGATTTGGTGTGAGAAGCAGACGATAGGTATTTGAATTTTGTTTATGTGGCCATTCACGATGGAGTGCGAGATTTTGCCTCAACTTTTGGTTTATGTTGGTTTGTAGGGTTTTAGCTTGATTTTGGCGTTGATTTGGTTTTGGAGTTTTGTTTTTTATTGGCGTTTAAGATGTACGGTGTTGCATTTCCTTTTGAGGGTTCCACCTATTTACGACGTCCTTTGCGTTGTAGTTTCTGTCTTACCAGTCCCTGTTGTCTTATGCAAGGACTTTAATTAATAAATTTTACCGTTTAAATAAATTAGTCTTTAAAAAAACATTGTTCATAGTTGTTGTGGGTCTCATGAATTTGATTTGTTTAAAATTCAAATACATTGTTTGTTTTTATGCACTACTATTTACTCACTATTTTTGAAATTTTTTACCCTATATTTATATATTTATCTCTATAAAATATAAAAATTTAAATTTTACCCCTTTTATTAGTAGACTTCACTCCAAAAATCAAATTAGACTTGAAAAAGTTACTTAAACTAAGTTTTGTGGTTTGCAATTCTTTGTTTTGTATGGTTTGCAATTCTTGTTATCACTATTCTCGTGACTCTTTTATTTTCTCTATAAACTAAGTGAATATGGATGAGAATAGGTCAGGTCGGCCTACAGGGACCTACGGCCTAGCCTACGACAGGTCAGATCAGGTTAGACTTTTTTCTTAAATAGGCAAGGCTTGGGCTTTTTTAGAAGCCTATTTAGTTTAAAAGGTCAAACCGCAGACTATTAGAAAAGCCTTTTAGGCCTATTAGGTCGGCCTACTTATGTAAATATGAATAATATTATTGATTATGATATTATATACTGTACTTTGAATTAAATTATAAATTTGTCAACCTTTAAAATAATTTAAAATTATTAGTTTACATTTTTTTTTTGCATATTTAAATGTATTATTATAAATTAGAATTGAAATATGATATAATATATAGTAAAGTTCTCTAAAACTTCATGTTAAATATCGAAAGAGAGTATAATATCATTGATATATTACCTTGAATCACATTACTTATTTTAATATGTTCATATGAAATAGGCTTTTAAACAGGCTAGCATGCCTAATTAGATTTTCATAAGGCCAGACTCAGGCCTAAAAAGTAAGCCTATGATACGCTGCAGGCCTTACAAAAATTTGACAGGTCAGGCTTAGGCCTTGCAAAGCCTAGCTCGGCCTAGCCTATTCCCATCCCTATTTATGAACAAGATGGAAAATTTAATATTTCATAAACCGGAATATTTTTCTAAAGATTTAAAAAAATTGTAATTCAAGATGGAAAATTAATTTAAGAGTTAAATAAGTTTTTTGGTGTCCTCGCGAGCTTAACTCAGTTGGTAGGAACAATGCATAAAATATGTAAGGTCTGGGGTTCGAACCCCGCCCACCACCAAAAAAATACAAAATAAGTTTTTTATCTTTGTTTAATATTATATAAACATAGCATGGAATATTCATAAATAAATGCATAAGAAAACAAATTGGGTACATTTTATAAAATAAAAAAAAAGATTATAAAATAAGTGGGGTACTACCATAATGGATTTTTGAATGAACTTTTTCATAAAGGTAATTAGAATATTATAACAATCTCTTGCACACAAATTTAGATTTTTTTTTTTTTTTAACAAAATATGAGCTAAATATGGATTTTTAACAAAATAATAAGTTAAAAATTCAGATTTAATTCAGCCCTTGTTAAAAAATTTAAACTTTTTGCAAGAGATATTTCTATAATGTACTACGAATGACTGCAAAAATAATTTAAATTTTGAATGATACACACGAGTATTCTTAAAAGTTGAGATCAAAAGTGTTGACAGAAAATATTTAGGGACTAAAAGTTGATGAAATTGTTTAGAGGAACTAAAAATCGAAATTCGGAAATTTCATAGGGATCAAAAACTTATTTAACCCTAATTTTTGAGCAAAAATATTAATGCACCATTTCTTTCTAAATGATCTCAAATCTAACAAAAAATTTGATTGGAGTTTTTATATTTTTAAGACAAAAACTAAATCAATTTTTACCAATTTTAAAACTAATTATTTTTTCACCACTATTACATTCTATCATGTATTGACACAACGATAAACTCCCAGTTATTAATGAGAATTTCATTTTATTGAACAAGAATTGTTAAATTCTTTTATTCATAATTTTCTTAATATATGTGAAAAAATAAACGGAGAAAATTAAAAAAAGGGAGGTAGTACCACATGACATATAATTGACATATTATTAATTCAATAATATAAATTCAATAATATAATGCATGGTTATTAATCTTATTTTTTTTGTCAAACATGAATAGTTTTTTTTCTTTCAAAAGACAACAAAAGAAAGAAAAAAAAAACAAATAACAACATAACTAACCAAAACATATGCAAGGAGAGTGGATGACATATTATGGACGTTCCTATCTACAAAACAAAAAGGCTAAAATACATTCCTTTTAATTTTACATTGCCCCTTTGTTTTAGGAGCAAGATTTCGATCTGGTATTTGTATCGCAAGATGGCGTCGATCGAAGAAGAAAAGATGAAGGAGACAGAGAAATGAAGACAACATAGATGTCTGTTACGAAGGCTGGCGGCTACTTCTTCTTTCAACCTGCTATTATTAGGGTTAGTAACTTAATATTCTGTTTTAGTGGTTACTTATATTGTTCCTTTAAGTATAACACATCCTTGCCAAAGTTTATAGTCGTTAGTTGTTGTACACTTGTACTTGTTCTTGGGAACTGAATATTTTTAGTTTTACACTCCAAATCTATAATTAGATCTAAAAGTTTATTCATAGATTTTGTGACTTTGAAGCTTATATGCATCATTGTAAATAATTTTTTAATGCCAAATGTTCTTCATATCATTTTTTGAAGAAATATTGAAATAGAAAATACATACAATTATCTAATCAATTTCAAAATTTAAGATGGATATGACATTTGGTATTTGCACATTTGTTTTGCTCTTATATGGTTTCATCTTCTAGGTCTCAAAGTGTGGTTTTGGATGTCACCAAATATGCTTACAATATCTGAGGGAAAATTAACCGAGGTGATGAGAGTATACACTAAAATTTAAAAACTTAAACATGATTATTTTTTTTTACATTATCTTGTAACACAAGTAACAATTGTTTTTAAAATTTTGGTTATTCTCTCATTTCATTTCACTTCATAAGATGTGTGTTTCATTTCTTAGGCTCTAATTGCTACTTGGAAAGAAGCATGTGCATCAACAAGTTCAAGTAAAGTTTTGATTCCCAAAGGAACATACAAGTTAAAACAAGTTAATCTTAGAGGTCCATGCAATGCTCCAATTGAGGTTCAGGTTGATGGAACAATTGAAGCACCTGCTGATCCCACCCAACTTGATGGCAAATATCTATGGATAATATTTAGGTATTTGGATTTCTTCACCTTACTTGGAAACAAAACTATTGTGGAAAAAACAAGAATTGCAACATGCTTTCCATGGTAATTAAATGACATATATATGTCTATTTGTATTTTCATATCTTTTACTTTCGAGGATATATTTATAAACTCAGTCGGTGTAAAGGTTTCTTTTATGCTGTCAATCAATCATAATCGTTAGATCATAAACTGTTTGACTTTAATCATAAGTTCATAATCGATGAAACAATAATTGGTCATATTTATGACTTAAAAAAAAGGTCATATTTTACCTTTATCTTGGCCGAACATCAAATTATCATTCCCATTACTCTTATTAAATGATAGAGTTAAGAAAATAAGTATATGGTGTTTCTCAGAAGTAAAGTATTAACTAATCAAGTTTCTTCAACACTTTTATACAGAATTTTGGTTTCTATTTCCTCAATAATTCAATTATCAAAGGAATAACTTCAAAGGATAGCAAATATTTTCATGTCAATGTTTTTGGATGCAAGAATGTGACATTTACGGACTTTTCTGCTATTGCTCCAGCAACAAGCCCTAACACTGATGGAATTCACATTGGAAAATCAAGTGAAATCAACATAACCAGTTCCTACATTAGCACCGGCGATGATTGTATTTCAATAGGAGATGGTAGCAAGCAAATAACTGTCTTAAATGTGACTTGTGGACCAGGACATGGAATTAGTATTGGAAGTCTTGGAAAGTATTCAAATGAAGAGCCTGTAGAATATATAACTGTTAGAAATTGTACCCTAAGAAACACAGATAATGGTTTGAGGATTAAGACATGGCCAACCACTCCAATCACTTATCTTGCGTCAAACCTTCATTTTGAGAATATTATAATGGACAATGTTAGCAACCCAGTAATCATTGATCAAGAGTATTGTCCATGGAATCGATGTAGTAAGCAGGTATATATTGAGTATTCAAAACAACTTCCACTTATCTAAATTTAAATAATTTTACCTTTGGGCCATGCATATCAATCATTCTTCCATTTTCGACATATTGTTTTATTTCATTACTATAGTCTCCTTCAAAAATAAAGATAAGTAAGGTGACCTACAAGGATCTCACAATTCGAGGAAGTGGTGCTTAGTAACATAGATCTCACAATTCGATCTTTTTTGTATCTACTCAATTGTGTGTTTGTTATGTACATACTAGGTATAAGAAGTTATCTAGATATGTAGTCGTGAGTATATAATGTTGTTTGATTATGATATAAAAATGCATATAGAATATGAATTGTTTATGTTTTTCCCAAAATAAAGTTACACGGTAAATATTTATATTATGAACTATTTATGTTTTCCCCAATTGTTATATGCCTTATATCTAAGTGCATTCAGACGCACTCTCTTGCATCTTCTTCCCAATCTCATTAGGCATCTCCCCCTACACCCCCACTAGATAGCATCCAATTGATTTTAATGCACACATTATAAGTATTGTAAAATATGTGGTATGTGTCCAATGCTAAATTCATAATTTATTCCCTTAGATTATGTGAAATTTATGATTCAAATAATACACTAGGCTGTTTTTTGAGTCGATATATGAATCATTGTGAAGTTGTTAATGCCCAAACCCACTTACTTCACTGTATAGAAACAAAAATCAATATTCAAATATTTTAAAAGGGGATTCTCGTACTACATTTATATAACTTTACTGATTAGTGACTAACATCATGCAACATTTATAATTATTTTTATTATAATTATAAAAGTAATTATAATAAGGAGAGGGAGGAGGAGAGGGAGAAGGAGAAGATAGAAGAAGAAGAAGGAGAAGAGAGAGATGGAAGAAGGAGAAGAAGAAGAAGAAGGAGAAGTAGTTGGAAACAATAGAGAAAAGAAATGTGTATCTGGTTTTATGATGGATTGAGATTAAGGTTAGTAGGCTAAGAGAACAATGGAGAATTTCTTACACACACTAATTTTATTGCCGAATACTTGATACAAGGTTATGGTACATGATGTGCCTTTTATA
>Ga0315913_1009131_pt1 | contig 11655 bp, 6 predicted proteins | sample MpolsnodulesMG_FD_207736 | JGI IMG/M metagenome (GOLD analysis project Ga0315913, IMG submission 207736) | Medicago polymorpha root nodule microbial communities from Los Angeles, California, United States - small nodules | ecosystem: Host-associated > Plants > Roots > Nodule | place: USA... | reverse complement strand
GCAATTGGAATACAAGCAAGCATGCAAGATAAGACACAAACTAGAAGATAGCAAGCAAAAGGATGAAAGTCGATCAATGTAACACCCTACTTCCCGACGATAAATATTAAAATATAAGAATTTATTTAATAATAAGGATGTTACAAAACTCGATATTATATCACTAAATAATAACAAGATGTTTTCTTTTAAAAAATAAATCCATTGTAGATGAAGAAAATCATTCACTGATCTCATTAATAGATTCATATTTGCCTTCTAATATTCATAAATAGATAATAACAAATTCTCTAAGATTCAACTCAAAATGTAATTAAAATCGTCAATCCCAACCCTAGTGTTACAATATCAGAGCTCGTAGTGACTACATGCTTATTCAACTACCGAATAACAGAACTAAATGGAGGGCATCCCCTCATCACCACCTGCTAAAACTTCCCACAACTACTCCTCGTCAACCTGGGTATCTGTACTCAAAGTACAACCACCATACAGAAAACAACATAACAAAATAAGGGGTGAGAAATCCTGTCATAACATAATAAAAGGGAAAAGCACACACATTAAATAAATATGAAAAGAATATAATCCACACCGTCTCATCACTCTCAACAGTTATTAAGTATAATCCTTTCATTTCACATATCACAGCGACACATCATTTTCACACATAAACACTTAGCATAAACATCAACATATACATGCATATGGACTCTCCTAACGACCTATATGAATGTGGTACCACACCTACTCGTCATTCTGCCAGAGTTATATTACTGGACTTTCACTGCATAATTTGCCAGATGTATATTATTGGACTTTCACTGCATAATTTTCTAGAGGTATATTACTGGACTTTATCTCCCAATTCAATGCAAGACTTCATGCTCTAGACTCTATATGGACACATAAAATTAAAATCAACAAGTATTACAAGTATACACTCAATACATAATCCACATACTAATGCAAGATTCTCCCTATGATGCACGACTCTAATGCAAGCACACAAAACATCATCTCCACTCTCATCATCATCGTAGATAAACATTGTAACGCCCTATTTCTATTAAAGCGATAATACACGCGAATAATATAATTATTCAAGAAATAGACGCTACGTCTTCACATCAAAAGTCAAACAACATGCATATATAAGTTTCATCAACAGTCGCAGTGGTTATAAGTCATACATCTCCAAAATATACATGTCATAAGATCAATATACATCAACATATAAAATCTCCAAATCCCGAAAAATGGGCAAAATCTGCATAACATAAATAAATCCAGAATATCATAAAGACTGACACCTAATCAGAGCCTAATCTAGGACTCTAACTGATAAACAGAGGAAGCTCCTGCTATCCTCAAGCAACTCACCAAGCAAGCAAACAAACTAATCCTGCACGCCGTCTACCCATTCATACAAATAGGTAGGTGGTCCACCACATACCACTAGGGGTTAGCTTCACATCAATCATAATCAACATAAACAAACATAAGCATTCAAGGATTCATGCATATCACATATACATACCCATCCCTCTTAGAATACTAACATCACATGATTATTATCCCCCATTCCATACGCAACAAGCTATCACAATACTAACATAGCATAGCAAGCATATTCAATTGAATCAAGTCATCAACATAAGCTCATCATTTGTGAACATCAATCAATGAAAGGATTACTCACCTTATTCTGCATTTAGCATACTTAACTCAACAAGTACAGTTCATCGTTTCAAAGTTATAAGCAGGCAATCATCATTATCAAAGAAATCAACACATCATATATTATCTCTTATCCTTTTTCCTATTCATCTTGCTTTCTTCTAATCGATCCCCGTCTTATTCATCGTTATCATCATCCCTATTATCTTTCATTACTTAATATACAAATCCTTATCTTCCCTTACATTTCGTCTTAACGACCCTCTCATCTTGTACAATCATCTAACTTAGACTTCTAAATTCTTTATTAAGTTTTACACCTTATACGTTACTATCTAACATTCATCTTAAGTTCTTTAACTACCTTGGCTCTTTTACTCTTTCACTTAACGGTATTCCAAAACACATTATTGGTTTAAGGAGATTATGTAACCTCATCAGTCACTCGGAAAAGTACCTACTTCTTATCCTCTATTTTCGTCGTCTTATACCACTTTTACTAAATCGTGTGTTTTTAGACTCACCACGTACCCACACTATTTGCTCAATTAAATTTTGTCTTATTAACTTGAGTTAACTTGATATCTTTTCTCACTGTTATTATCATCACCGACCTTACCCAATGCTTTAACTCTTACTCACAACATAACCCACTTCATCATTAACTCGTCATCCTAAACAAGGTACGTAATCAGTATTACTCGTCATTCACAAACATCATTTATTTCATCATTCATCATCACCATTCAACAATTATTATCTCCACATAGATCTTCATCATACGACAATAACTCATCATCATTAATCATCATGAAAACACACATCTATATCTCCCTAGATTTTTCCTTACACTGCTATACTACTTCACTCTTTAGGCTCACTATTGTCTTTGGGATGATCACTTCTAATTATGCCTAACCACAATTCCTCATTTACTTATATATTTTCTAAGTATATTTCCTCTTACCTTACACGCTAACAGATTTCTTAAACTCGTTATTGCTTTCATAGGTGTCTTAGAGTCAACTGAAAGGATTATACTGAAAATTGACAAGGAATGAAGCAAGACCCATGCGCAGTGTTTTAATCACAGCTCCTAAAGATCTAAATGGAGTCCAACTAAAGGAATATGAAAGTTAACATCCATATCTAAAACTTTCATGAAGGTACCCAAACCTAATTCGAAATAGAAAATGGTAGAAAAGTTTATTTTCCTAAGTTTGGGAAAAGAGGTCGACCCTGTTGACCCTCGTGTAGTATTTTAATCATATCTTGAGTTATAAATGTTTAAATTAAGTCCATCCAAAGGCTAGGTAAATCTAACATCCATATCTACAACTTTCATGTTTACACTGAAAGCCAGTTCGGAAAGGAAAATGGTTAAAAAAAATCATATTTGTTTGTTAACTTAAGTTGGGCTGACAAAATCGGGGGCCGAATTTCCAAAATCGGGGAGCAATTTTTGTCGAATCAAAACACCCAAAATCAGTCCAAAAATGCGTTTTTTTACCCATTAATCACTTTTAAATCACTTAAACTCAATCCCAACACACCCAAATCGTCCCTAATCATCATATCTTGGGTTACCCTACTATTTGGGCGTTAATTCCCTCTTAACCTATCCAATGTTACACTCTTTCAGGGTTAAGTTCTTAACTCTAATCTCTATACTAGGTTCCCTTAGTTTTACCCTTTCAACAACAATTTTACATTCATTCATCGTAATTTTCAGCGGAACACTTCTTCATAACAACAATCATATTTTAAGAATTAATTATCCCTATCAACATTCTCATCACCATCATAACAACACTCATACTCTAACCCCTTTACAGCCCCAAAACAAAATATTAAACCTTATAGATGAAGAGATTCTCCCTCATACCTTGAATCCTTCGAAAATTCTGGTTCGTGACTTGACCTAGCTGCCGTTAGGGTTTCTCCTCCAAGGCTCTTCTTTTCTTTCTTTTCCACGTTCAGCAATACTGACTCTTCTAACTCCTGAACTTTCTGCTTATACTAGGGCCTGTCACTTGTTAAGATTCTTTTCTCCTCTACCAATATACTTTTACTCATCCCCTCCCCAACTTATTTAAAACTTATATTCTACATGTTGGAACAAAATATGTTTAACATTACCCTTTGAGTTTTGATGATAACAAGGTATTGAAAATGTCAATTGGATATGCTAATATTTGTTCAAGTGTGCAAGACCATAGACAAAAATTTAAGTGTCTTTATATCAAGATTAGGTTCTGGAAGAACAAATGAGAGCAATGGAATTTACAAAAAGGAAGCTTGTGTTACAAGATAGAGTTTGAAGAAGATAACATCTGAAGACATTTGAAACAGCTCATCAGAAGCAGTTCATCAGAAGCTGTCTACCAGAAGCTGACGTCATCAGAAGTTGAAGATCATCAGAAGCTGAAGATCATCAGAAGCTGAAGACGGGAAGCTTTAGAGTTTGTTAATTGTTGTTATTCTCATGCATATGATTGCAGAAGGAATGGAAGCCTGGAGCAACGACTAATTCAGAGGAATTTGAAGGCATTGGATACTTATCCACTGAAGAACGCAGAAAAAAGGACATAATACAATTGTACAACCACTACTCCACTACTCCACTCTCTATGTCTTCTATAGTACAACATAACAACTATATCAACACTGGTTATCCTCTATTCTTGGAATGGATTTGAAATTGTTCCTTCACAGGACTATAACCATATCAAGCAACAAATCATTGGTGATTTGATCAAGCTTCAACAACGACCCTTTTAGTGATGTGCTGGCAATTTCCAACGTATCTTTCACACCTCTATATAAAGGAGTGAAGACCTACTGTTTGAAAACAAAAAAAGACTCTTACAAAATTTCTACAAGTGTCAAACCTCTGCTGAAATTGTTTCACATCAAAGTTCACTTAGAATTTCTTAACAACTTTCATATCTTACAAACTCTAGAGTGTTAAGAGTTGTATCTGATTTGTACTATGAACACCACTGATTGTATATCAAGTGTTCAACCTCAAACATTTTCTTTGTAATTCTGTTTGAATAGAAGTATCTTGCAGTTGTGCTTGAGCATAGGAAGTCTCTTGCAGTTGTGCTTGAGCATAGGAAACCTCTTGCAGTTTTGCTTGAGTAGTTTGAAGTCTCTTGCTTTAGTGCTTGAGCAATTGTAATCATATATTGATTTTAGTGAACTCTCCTTGAAAGTTCAAGGAGGAGTGGACTACTTCTGGATTGTGGAAGGAACCACTATAAATTGCTTTGTGTCTTTCTTCTTTCTCTCTCTCTTTACTTATCCGCTGCAACTAGACTCTAAACACTACTTCAGAAGCTAAACTCTATCAGGTTCTGAATAGTAATTTCAGTTTTAGAAGAAGAAAAAGATAACACAATTCAACCCCCCCTTCTTGTGTTTTTCTCACCTTCACTACACCCCCGACTCAACATTATTTTATTTTTAGTCCTCCCATCATTTTATTTAAATTCTCATACTAATTCTCCATCATCAATATTTCATTTTCTCAACAGCAAAACAATACTCAAGCACAAGCACAAGCAACAACAATAATAATATTAATCAAAACTTCACCTATTAAATATCATTGAATTAATTATAAATTGAAAGTGGGGGTGTTACAATCAACAAACATCTACTCATAAAATAATCACAATTAACAGATGAGAGAAATTATTAAACAATTAAAGAGGGGTAAGAGGTGATTTTCAAGGAGAGATCAAAACACATTTGATTCTCCAAGAACCTTTATCTATAACCGAATATACTTACTTCCTTGATAGAGTGCTTTAATATTAAATGATGATTGAGAAGCCATTTGTGATCAACCAACATGATAAGACAAATGGAGAGGTTAAGAATTGGAAGTCCTCGAATACGTCTTCATCACACTTTTACTCATGATGTCCTTGAGAACCAAGGAGCTTATTGTGGAGCATCATCCTTGACTTTCTTCATTGATCATCAATCCTACACACACTAAAAACAAACAAACTTTTCCCAATCTTTTAGGAGTAAGAGAAAACAAGGAATACCATAGTTGATTTGTGACTTTTAAGATGTGGTAAAGAATATGAAAGTGAAAAGAAAAAACATCTTAGTATTAGTGTCTTAGTCAAACTATAGGGAAAAGGTTCCATTAAAGTTGCAAGACACATTTGCAAAATAAATTAGGATTCCTTTAGCTTCCAACAAAAGTTGGAGCCTTAGGATGAGTTTCACAACAAGTGATTTTAGGCACCCACATTGTTACCCCTTTAGGAACTTCAACTATCCTAATGTGGCAATGAGGTATGTTATGGCCTATTATACCACAATAGTGACACCTAATTGTAGGAACATGAGTTTTTCTATGATTCTCATTCTTTCTCACATAAGAGTATTTTGTGTGGGGTATTTTAAATGGGGCTCTTTCATCTTTTGAATTCATAGTAAAAATCATGGAACCTTTGGATGCTTGCTCCAGTTTCTTATTTAGAGACCTAATCTCTTCAAGCAAGCTAGGGAAAGTCTCATAACTAGCATAATCCATCCAATTATCATATTTGGGTGAATTTGTCTTAGCTGACTCAATTATGGGACTTACAATTTTCTCATTAACAAATAAAACATGCTCATCTTTTAAACTTTAAAATGATTCCTTAAGTTTAGAAATTTCGAATTCTAATTTCAAAATAGTTTTCTTTTGAGAAATTAGTTTTTCAAAAGCATTTAGAGATTCGACATGCATTTCTTCAATAGAATCTTGTAAGTCCTTATAAGTGGGTTTAAAATCGGAGTAAGAATCGAAGTCGGAGTCCGAGAAGATTACCTCATTTTTAGCTTTCTTCATTTGACCCATGAAGCATATATCGTCTTCATCCTTGATTTTGGTGTCACTAGAATTGAAGGTAACTTCGTCTTCTTCCCAAGCATTGTATGCATTTCTTCCTCTTGTGTTTCAATTGAATCTGAATCTTCCTCTTTCTTTAGCAAGTTCTGGGCATTCATTCTTGTAGTTACCTACTTTTCCTAACCATAGAAACTAACCACTTTCTCATCACTATCCGATTCTTTTCCTTTTCTTTAGGCCTTCCTAAAGATCACAAGATTCTTGTCATCGTGCTTTAACTCGTTCCTTTTAATGTAACGGTTGTACCGTCTTACAAACAAGCTCATCTCCTCTTCATTTATAGCATCATCATGAGATTCATCATCATTTTTCATCGAAGAGGTAGAGAAGGACGAGGTGGTGTTTAAAGCAATGAACTTCCATTCCTTCTTCTTAGAGTCTTTCTCACTTGACATGAAACGATTGATCTCATGCTCATGTTCCTTTAACTTGCCAAAGAGTGTGATCATACTAAGAGCATTGAGATTTTGTGATTCTTTGATAGCGGTAACCTTTGGCTGCCATTCCCTTGTCATACATATTAAAATCTTATTAGTGCAATCTTGGTTTGAAATGTCCTTACCAAGGTTTTGAAATTTGTTTACAATATGAGTGAATCTCATTTGCATGGAGGACATTGATTCACCATCTTCCATGCGAAAGAGCTGATATTGTTGCACAAGGGTATTAATTTTTGATTGTTTAACATCATCGATTCCTTTATGAAGGATTTCCAATGCATCCCACATAGCTTTGGCGGTCTTACAATGAGGGACAGAATGATACTAATTAACCCCAGGAGAGGAAATGAGAATATTTCGCGCTTTCAAATCATATTGTACCTTCATTTTGTCATCGTCGTTCCAATCGGCTTTAGGCTTATCTAGGACTACACCGTGTTGCCATCGGCGACAATTTGCGGTTGATACCTCCCATTGAAAATGGCATCCCAAACATCCATGTCCATCGATTGGATATGAATGCTCATGCATTCTTTCCATTAGTCGTAATTTTCTCCGTCGAAAATAGGTGCTCTATTATACACCCATTGGGTTCCTTATTTGCCATATGGATCAACTCTTCCAGTGGTTATCCGTTAAGAAGAGACCAAGCTCTATGTTGGTTCCTCCTACAATCCAGGAGTAGTCCACTCCCATTGCACTTCAAAGAGATTTTCATTATAATCACACTTGATAACAAATGTTCAAGGGCACAACTGAAGCTCGGATTTAGACAATTGTACCAAATCGTTTACCAATTAATAAAGTGTAAGTAGAGTATCATATCCACATGGATTTTTCTTCAAAATAGGAAATTCACGTTACTTATTTGGGAACAATTAAAATAAATAACGACAAGGGTTTAAAGGTTTTGCAATTTAATATGTTTGCAAAAGAGCAAAGTTTACCTGTTTGATTGCAGAATGTTAGCAACGGTCAGGATTCTTCGAATCCCCTCTATGTATTTGTTGGAATTACTAAACAGTCAAGTCTTATTAAGCTTTTAGCATTTTCTATCTACGTGATTAGTTTGTGGGGTTTTACTACCTACCAACTATAAAGTTGTGTTGAACAATTTAAATAACTTTAGACAATTTAAATACCAAACCTATATGAACAATAATACCAAGCTATCAATTGAAAACACAATGCATATGATATTGAAAAATTGAATGGAACTTGCTCTCAATTGATCTAAGCAAAATTATTTAACCTAATTCAACGAATTAGATTAACTTTTGATGAAAAAAAAACTTAGACCAACACTAGCAATTATCCTAACAATTATTCAATTAATCATATGCAATAATGAAAAGTTAAGAGGATAGGGAAGAGAGATAACACCGATATTTTTATAGTAATTCGCTCTTTCTCGTCCTCGCTAGAGCTACTTCTACTCTTCTTGATGAAGTATGCCTTCACCAAGGTCATCCACTAAGCAACAATGTTGAATACAATGTTTTTACAAGAGTTCCTTGAGATTAAACCTAATTCTTCAACCCATATGCAAAAACTGTCCCAAACTTCCAATAACCATTGAATTTGGTGCTCCTTGAATATTCAAATTCTTGATTACCTGTGCACCCCTTCGAACTCTTCACTCAAGCCATCGATGCTACATCCTGTAAACGAATACCCTTCGACTTTAAGAACGGTTAGAAAGACCCCCAAGTCCTTTGGAGGTGGAATGAGATTATTAACTTCACTTTGGAGCCTTGATTAACCCCAACCAATCTCCTTGAAAGAACCAACTTACAATCCCTACTAGCACCCTAGCAAATCAATGTGACTCAATGTACAAAGTGATTCTAAGAAAAAGTTTTTAATCTTGAAGAATTTTTGTGCAATAATTTTTTGAGACCTAAGGAGAATAGTTGCAAATGATTCAATATTTTGGGAGTTATGAGGAGGAGAGTTTATATAGTAAAAGAGGGGAAGTGTAAAATTTCGAACAAAAACAATAGCATGAATTGATTCAACAAATGAGTGAAACAATTCAAACCACTACATGACAAACTTGGAAAAGCAAGAATGCTATGAAGTTTGATGCGCATCAGAACGGATTTGAATCAATAAAAAAGGCCCAGGATGAAGATTGATACTATTCAATATATTATGAATCGATTTAGGGGAAGTTAGTGACATTTTGTTATACGACTCACTGAAATTTGAGACGACTCAAAGTGAATTGATTCAAGCAAAGTAAGAAACTTTTTTGAGTCGATTCAAGCATATTTGAATTGATTCATGCAGAAGAAACTTAATATGTAATGACATGCAATTTTCTTGAGACACACGTAAGCTTGGATGCTTTAACAATTTCTAAGATACAGCTGTCAAATAATCATGCTAGACTAATAATAAAAACAAGCATTATCAAAATAACTAGCTATCGATTTGGGATTAGTGGATTTTTAGCCTAGAAGGATATTTTAGTCATTTTTGAAGCTAATGGTATTTTGGTCATTTGGTGAGTAAGGGTAATTTAGTGATTTGAGTAAGGAGATTATTTTTAGTGTTTTTGGGAGAATATTCACTACAAGAAAAACCGCATTTTGCGACTTTTAAAAATGCTGATTGCGACTGTTAGAAGGGTCGCAAATGTACATTTGCGACTGTTCCCCAACAGTCGCGGATGTTGGGGTCGCAACTGTCTTTTGCGACCCTTCGTAGAACAACCACACCAACAGCCGCAAAAGGTGCTGCGACAGTTCCCAACAGTCGCAAATGTACATCTTTCACATGGTTTTCAAGGGAGTTGCGACAGTTCCTAACTGTTGCAAAAGTCAAATTTAAAATTTTGAATTTAATATTCTACGACTGTTTGAACAGTAGCAAATGTAATATCCCGCTTAAGATGTTTAACGATGTTTTTATCAGTTGGTTGAATCAGAGCACTTTGAGTTGGAAAGGGTGAGGTTGTAATTTTACCGGTTGGCAATATAAAGCACTAACCTCACTTTTCCCTCATTATTCATTACTCTTTCTCTCACTACAAGATCAGATCCTCCTCCCCCTCTCTACCATTTCCATCGCCCCACTCCCTCTCCTTTCCAATCCATCCTAATCCTCCAACTTTATCCTCCCATTTTAGCATGCAAATGGATTTGTGTAATCTCTAGCACCATGAGAAGCTTATACCAGTTTTAATTCTCCTTCTACCATCCCAAAATCAGAACTCATCCCTTTCTAAGAGATCAAGTGGTAGTTGTGCATGTGTGCTTTCATTGAAGATTATGCCTTGGTTTGGTATTTAGAAGCAAGGAGCATGGAGATTGAAGCTAGGGTTTTGGTTATGGGGCTGACACTTGTGTTTAAGAGTGAAGCTTGATTGGGGCTCAAAGGAATTTCTAGATGATGTCATTGTTGCTGTTTGAGTGAAAAACTTGAAGGCAGAAGCAAGAATCAAAGATTGAGGTAAGAATTGCAAGTTGTTTGAGCAAGTTGTGTGATTTTGGTTGTCACCTGTTTTATGGGCCGTGAATTTTACTGTGTAACTTGGAATTGATTGATTATTGGAGTTTTAGATTCCTCATTCAATTCCCTTCAGTTTGGACACAAACTTTGTATGATTCGGATTGGAAACGAATTCAGAAAACGCAATTGAAGTTGGTAATTTTCTGCTGGAATTTGGTTACGGGTTTTGGGACAGGGCTCCACTAAAACAGTAAGAACTTTCTCTCTGTAACTTGGAATCAAGTGATTTTTAATGCTATGGTTAGCTGACGAAATTACGGACGTTTTGGTACCAGTTTCACTGATTTCGGTCCAGTATTGAGGTTGTTAGATGATTTTGAAGTTTGTGGACTGATGTAGGTGTTGTGCTGAACCAAGAACTCAAGAAGGTTGATGGCTGAGGCAAGAGTTGATGCTTGTGCTGTTTTCAAAGTGTGCAGGATCACTTAGGTGAGTTCTTTAGTTAGTTCCCACCCTTGGGTGTATGTTAAATTGTGTGAGATAGACAATTTGTTCATGACTACGTTTAGGCTTTAGTTTCCCTTTTGCCGTTAATCTCTGGATTCATGTAAATTGTTGCCATGCACTGGTTTAAACTGTTTTTCAGGTACCCTAGACGTATTGTGGATGTTGGAACTTGGTATTTGAGGTTTTCATGCTAAAAATACGACTTCTGCACTTCTGGGCCGATGAATGCTCGCTTAAGCGTGCACGGTTTGCTTAAGCGTGCAAAACGTTGAGAGGACAGCTCTGTTCGCTCACGTGTTCGCTTAAGCAAACTTGCAAGCGTACCGTTCGCTTAGAGGTTCGCTTAAGCGACCAGCCCTTTTGACAGCATCTTTGAAAACTGTTCATGTGGCCCAGAATGCCGGTCGGGGCTGTTCCTCGCACACTTTTGCAATCTAAATAAACCCTCAAATATCAGGACACTAATATGCATCATACGTCGAAGTATTACACATAAAGCCATGAGTAAAATTAGCATTCCTCCAAAGATATTTGGCCCATGAGAGTACGATAGTATTCATGTTTTCGTCCGGGTAGGACACAGGTTTTAGAATGGGAGAACTATAGAGCCTCGACGTAGACCGTCGAGTACTAGTACAAACTTCTATGTAGAAA
>Ga0315913_1009127_pt1 | contig 11661 bp, 7 predicted proteins | sample MpolsnodulesMG_FD_207736 | JGI IMG/M metagenome (GOLD analysis project Ga0315913, IMG submission 207736) | Medicago polymorpha root nodule microbial communities from Los Angeles, California, United States - small nodules | ecosystem: Host-associated > Plants > Roots > Nodule | place: USA... | reverse complement strand
AAAACCCTAACTATTACTCTTCTCCACCAGAACCAAATACACAGCCACAAACTCAACTTCTTCATCGTACCAACAAAAAAAATCCATCTCCTCTTCTCATCATCTCAGAACCCATCTTTGTTCTCCTTTGTTCATCTCTTGGTTTCAGAATTTGTTAGTTTGTCAATTTGTTAGTTGTTAATTGTTAATTTGTTAATTGGGAGGATGAACTTGTTAATTCTTAATGTTCTGCACTTTTGTTACTTTAAGCTTTAGAGGCTTAAAGTGTCGGTTTCCTTGAATTTTATTATTAGTATTTTTTGCAAATATGTTTTATGTTTTGCTTAAGACTTGTGACTTTTATTTCAAATTACGAATACTTCATGAATTTTGAGTAATGTTTAAGAAATTTTAGTAATTTTTTTTAACAGTATAGTATTTTAATATTAAATATATTAGTGTCCGCGTCACCGAAATAGCGCCTGCTATTTTTGGGGTGGCCGCACCGCATTTCCGCTTTGACAACAGAGCTTTGGTTTCCGTGCAAATACCTACTTTTTCTTTGTAAATTATGGTTGTTGTATAAGTTGTCAACCAAATTGGTTGTTCAAATAACACTCCTCGTCCATGTATACACTTTGGAAATTGGTCCCACATAATGTGGTGGGACCCATATGGATTTTACCCAATAGATAAGTGAGCGTTAGAGCGTGTTGAGAAGAGAGTGTCCCTAGCTCTCTTTTTTCTTTTCATTTTAGTATGTTTGCTCTCTATGTCTTGACTGTGTTAAAAATGAGAGTAGTTGGAAATATAAAATCGTTTTAGGTAACAAAGGTGATTGAAACAAACTAGTTGGAAACAAACTTTTTTCTTATATGTTTTTTTCTGCATATTTTTTTATATTATTGAGCTTGAGTATATCATAAAATTGAAATTTTAATTCTGTATATTTCATCTTAGCTTTTTGTCTTTGTTTATAGTTATGATTTTTGTTGTACTTCAAAGTCGAAACTAGATTTAACGTAATAAACCTAGGGATACTTCGCGAACACATTATTTGTTGTCTAAGTTTTAGATTGATATTTTCATATAACTGCTTGATTAATCAACGCTTCCTTGAGTTCATTCCATCCCTGTCCTGTGGGAATTTTCTTGTTCAGATGACAAAACTTATCACATAGTAAAAAATCTCGTCACTTTTTTGCTACTTTGTGTATAATTATTATAGGATTGAAGGAGCAGAAATAAACAAGAGTCTTTTGGCTTTGAAGGAGTGCATTCGAGCTTTGGACAATGACCAGATCCATATTCCTTTTCGTGGAAGTAAACTTACAGAAGTGCTTCGCGACTCTTTTGTTGGCAATTCAAAGACTGTCATGATTTCTTGTATATCTCCAAATGCGGGATCTTGTGAACACACACTAAATACCTTGAGATATGCTGATCGGTATGTGTTCCCTTATTGTGAGCTTGACGTTATGTTCATAACCGGGTGTCCCTTTTTCTATGCACATGAATATTTGTAGATATTAATTGTTTTCATCATAATGTGAACAGAGTTAAGAGTCTGTCCAAAAGTGGAAATCCTAGAAAGGACCAGGCCCCAAATCCAGTCCCACAGTCAAATAAAGAGGTTTTATCCACATCATCCCTTCCAGATAGTGCTTGTGCCGAGGATGTTTATTATCAACGTCAAGAGGTGAAAACAGCAGATATGGGTAGGAAAGTTATCGAGAAAGAAAACTCTTTGTACAGCTCTGCTGCTACTGATGTTGACAAGCAGCCATCGAGTTTTTCTTCCAGTTTTTTATTCAACGGACGAGAGGAGAAAGGTTTGCCTTCTGTCTCAGTGGACAGGAACAGGTTTGAAATGAAGAATTCTACTAGTCAAAAGATGAACCCTTATTCCCAAAATGATACGGATGAGAAAGTGCAAAAGGTGTCTCCCCCACGCAGAAAAGGGACCAAGGAGGAGAGACCTGAAAGGTCTTTCAACTGGCAAAAACGGGATGCCAATGGTTCTGATCATTTCACCACAAGCTCCAAGCAGCAGAGCACAGAGAATTATAACACAGTTGCAACTGGATCCAAGCAGCCTGAAACAGAATCCTCACCTGATGTGAATATCAGCGCCGTACTTGAGGTTGGCCAAATATTTAGAACTTCCCTATATACCTGTTTTCAGTTGAATTTAAAACTCATTTCAGTATCAGTTTAACTTCTTTGTGATACATCTGCAGGAGGAAGAAGCACTAATTGCTGCTCATAGGAAAGAAATTGAGGACACAATGGAGATTGTCCGTGAAGTGAGTTACTACTCAAGTTTTTCTTATGCATCAAATCAACGTTCTGAGTTAACTTTTATTGTCTCCCATACAAATTTCTGGAAACAACAATTATATTAAAGTGAAATCAATATAATATTTTTATGATTAAAAATAAATACAGAACAAATTTTCACAAACCAAATAGATCCAGTTTCCTCTGCATCTATTGATCATGTAGCTTATGATATAACTTTTCTCAGGTTATACTCTAAGTTTAGTGATGATGGTATGTGCATATAAAACTTTATGCTCGTAGAATAGTTGTTTCTTGGTCCTCATCTTGTATTGCTTTTGGTTATCAGGAAATGAAACTGTTGGCAGAAGTGGACCAGCCAGGAAGTCTTATTGACAGCTATGTAACCCAGTTAAGTTTTGTGCTTTCTCGCAAAGCAGCTAGTCTTGTAAGTCTCCAGGCTCGCCTTGCAAGATTCCAACATCGACTAAAAGAACAGGAGATACTAAGCAGAAAAAGAGTACCCCGTTAAGTGGCATGGTTTCTCTTATTCAGTGTTGATGATGTGTATGTAATTTTTTTCTGTTTGTTAGCAATATAGTTTGAAGGCTTTTGGTCATTTTACATCAACAAATCTTTTGTGGGATATTCAAATTAAATTTACTCAAATGTATATTCGTCCCTTGTGTGATATGTGACATTACCTCATGCCTTTGCAAAATGGATTTAATTTTATAGCATTGTTAGCATCAAATATTTTTTATACTACTGCCTATTTTTTTATTGCCATATTAAATAAAAAGATTTAACTTTTCATAAAACCTATTCTAAAGTATATATTTTTTGAATTTGGCTCATCTAAAGTGTGTATGTACAGTGAGTTGGAAGGTCATCCCCTCGACCAAGATTTATTTTAGCAAAATAAAAGTGAGTTGGAAGATTGATCCTGCATAATCAGTTGAGATGCAAAAAATATATAATTAAGTTGGATATAAACGGAATCCTACTTGATTGGTATAGCAAAAGATTTTCGTTTTTATCCTTTTTTTTAGGGAATTTTCGTTTTTTTACTAAAACTAGCAAAAAATTACGAGCATATATTTTATTTGATGATGATATATCCTACTGATTGATTTTCGGATCCAACAAAAAAGTATTTTCCGTATCTAGTAATTAATATCTTGCGTATCTAGCCATTAATATATTCCTATAATTGACCATTAATTTCTTGTGCAATTGTGCATTGATATATAACACCCTTCTACTCGCTCAAAATTTTGGTCCGTAGAAAAGGTTAGAGCTATGTCTTCTAAAGAACTTGATCATCGGAGTAATGGAGTCCACTTTTTCAAGATTATTCTTCAAAGGAACCTTAATGAAGGAAAACTGGTAACAGTCTCTGTTCTTTCTTTTCTTTTTTGAAGTAAATATTAATTGCAAAATTAGGGCTATAAATTAATCGGTGAAATGCTTACGACCTTTGGAGTGTAGGTGAATGAGTAAGGATTGTTATTTTTTATATAAATTTTAAACAGAAATTGCCGATAACGTTATCATGTACTATTTACTTTTACTTGTTCTCACTTTCATAAAAAGAATTGTTGTTTAATCATACTAAACATTGTTTCTTGATAAAAATAAAATTGTTGTGTTAATATTGATTGTTTGTATGACAGAAAGTGCCTATAAGTTTTGTGAGAAGGCATTGGCAAGGTATAACAAATTCAGTTACTCTAAGACTTCCAAATATGACCGAAAAGAAAGTTTTTTGGGAGAAAACTAGTGATTATAATGTTTGGTTTTGCAATGGTTGGAAAGAATTTGCAAAATATTTGTCTTTGGATGATTCACAGCTTATGTTGTTTCAATATTAAGAAAATTCTCTCTTCGATGTGATTGTATGCGGTAAATGCGGATTAGAAATAAAATATCCTTTAAAAGAAACTAACAAAGAATATGAAGAGAGAGATACTTCTTTACAAATTATTGAAGATCCTTCATCATCGAAGGGTAAAAGGCTAAAATCTTCACCACCTTATTTTAAGAAGATGAAAATCAATTCAAAAGAACAAAAAGAATCTAAGCATGAGGAGAGAAAAGTCGAAGAACACGGAAGGTTTCATAACTTCAAGGATACGGACAATGGTTGGTTTTATTCTATCTTCTTCCATTTCTTTTTTATTTATTTGTATTTTTTTCATCTTATTTTTAGGTGCTGTTACTTAATAATTGATATTTTCTTTTGGCGAATTCTCAGGAACTAGTTGTGATGATCTTAAGGAGAGAACTGAGAAGCAAAGTTTTGTACGACAAAGTGAAGAATTTTTTCCACTCTGATAAGGATTTCTTCGTGTGTATGATCCAAAAGACATACATTAAAAAGATCTCTTGGTAACAAAACATTTCATTTGGTCACTTTATGTGTGTTTAAAGTATTTTATGTGTGTATGAATGTTAAAAAAATAAAGGTAGAGTTAATTCTAAATATCTATTTTTTTTTTATAAAGAATATGAGATTAATTGTTATGTACTAACAGTGTACATATTTTGACATATAATCCAATAAAGTTATGCTATAATGTCATTTTGTTATACTATTTCTTGGAACATCTATACAAATATCTACATTACATATTTTGACATATTATCCACTAAAGTTATACTATAATGCCATTTTGTTATATTTTTTCTTAGAACATCTATACAAATATCTACATGATAGATTATGATTAGTTGCATGTGTAAAAAATAATTACACAGGCAATGTATACAAATTAATTCATTTAATGATATTCTTCATGTGTATGTGTGTGCATTGAAAGTTAGAAATTGCATCCATTTAGCCTTTTTGTATTTGTTCTGAGTTGTATTGCTGATTTTTTAATGTATAAACAATGATCTAAAATAGGGCATACCAATTGAATTTGCTAAGAAACATCTGCACAGGATGGAAGGAAGAAATGTTACTCTTTTTGTTGATCAAGACAGACCATGGACTGTTGATTTGAATCTCACTTTAAATAATCAATATACACTGAGTGGTGGTTGGAGTAAATTTCGTGCCCATAATAATTTGAAGTTTGGTGATATCTGTGTTCTTATGCTGAACAAATGCAAAGGAACAGTTTCATTCTAAGTTAAGATTTTCTCTCTAGAAAAAGACATGAACACTCCTTATTTTGAAGGTGATTTATTTACTTGCCGACTTGCCGTTATTTTTCTATTATCATCTTTTACTTTTTTTTCTGACAGAAAGTTTTCCTTTGATCATAGTTTTTAACTGTTTCTCCTCAACACTATTTTTATCTCTTGATATATTTTTTAAAATATATTTTGAATGGATATATCGAAATTAAATTTCTCCTCTTGTATTTACCCACTTAGAGTACTGCAACATTTTTTTAATGACAAATAAAGTATCGATAACATATGATATATTATTTTAGAAAATTCTACTAGAGATAATATTTTGATTAGCAGTTACATTAATGAATTAATTATGTTGGTGCAGGGTAAACCAATAAACTTTTATTCAGAAAATGAGAAAAATGCGAGTTTGCGATTTGCGAAAAGCGGGCGATACTTGTTTATTAAAGGTGGTCCATGAGAAAACACTGGTATTTGAGGGTTTTTTTTTTGTTTTTGAAAAACTGGTATTTGAGGTTACAATTTCAAGAAGCAGTTGCAAAATTAAAGTTATGTGTCTGTTAATCTTGTTGTTTCACGTTTTGAACAGGTTTTAATATCCAATTAGAGAAATAATTTATATTTTGTTCACTTTTTTTTGTTAGAGATTATATCTTGTTCACTTATTGATCTAATTATGATCTCGTGGAGACGATTCAATGGATTCATTAATTTATAATCTATGACATTGCATGATATCTATAGTTATTATTTGTTATAGTAAATGGAGCGTTGATTTTTTCTTAGAGAGGATGACATAGATTTAGGGACGACAATTGGACCAATGTTCAATGAACATCTACAAAAAATATTCACAATGGTTGGGTAAATACCCTCATTAATAGGCATGGGTTCAAGTTTGGATAATTACCCTTAAATTTGAACGGGTATATGTGCAGATACGGACATTATAGTGTTCATCCCACTCTATCCTGCACATTATTTAGACTATATCAATGATTTTATTTAATTTTAAAGTTAGTTAATTAATCATAAGCCTTTGATATATATTGTAATATACACTTTTTTTTTTATATTTTAAATGCTTTTTATTTGGCTAAATAATATAATGTGTAATATTTTATATGTTGATTTAAAAGATTTCACATCATATTTTAATTATGTTGTGATATTTTTTGTTATTTATTATTTATTTGTTCTGAAAGTGCGAGTAATAAGCGCGAGTACGAGCACTTAGATACCCATAGGGTATGAGGACGGACACCAAACTTGTTGTCCACGAGGGTATGAGGATTTTTTAGAAATGTGGGTATGGAGATGGGCACTATAGTGCCCTTCTCAAAGGATACCCATTGTCACTACACTACAAAGATGTAAACAAACTGAATGATTATTCCCTCTGATTGCATTTATAAACAAAAAAAAATAGTTTTTAAGTTTGTTGAATAACTAATGTATTCAAGTTTATATATAGGTCACTTACACGATATCTCCCAAGTAGGAATGGTATAAGAAAGGGATAGAGTGACGAATGACCCTTAGACACGCGTTTGTATACAGTTTCCAAGTAAGAACATAAACAAAGAAGGGTCAGCTCCTGAGCTCTGCGCAGGCCGCGTTCAACGCACTAAAGCAAGAGAAAGCCATGCCATGCCATGCCATGCCTGCACCGACAAATCAACTTATAAACTATTATATCAAACGAACAAATTTCATTTCCATATTTTAGATCCGTTGGTATTTTTTCATCTTAACTCCGGGTTTATAAGGTGGTGTATGCTTGACACTCTCCTCCAAATTTACATTTACAGATTCGATTTCTCGTTGGTGTCAACTTCAGTTCTTAAAAGAAAGAAAGAAAGAAAGAACAAAAGTAATGTAATGTAACACCAAAATAATATTGATCAAATTCCATCCTTGTACAAAATGAACTGATATACATATACAAATAGCGCGCTTTCGGAAATAAAATAAAAAAAATAAATAAAGCTTAAAGTCAGATCTAGAATGTAGAAAGTAGAGTTGTTTTCAGTCATCTGAATCATCACCACCGAAGATCGAAAAACGGTTAAACAAAAGGACAAGAACGAGAACAAGGAAAAGAGCAACACCGAACGGTGATCCACTAACACGATGAATAGTATCAGGTTCACCAGTGGAGAAAATGGCGGAGATGAACGATCCACGTTCAGAGGAGAGAAACTGAATCGTAAGGAGAAGAATGATTGGTAGAAGAAGGAGACCGAGTGGACTTAGCAGCTCCGATATAGCTTCTGTGATGGCTTCACCTTGATCTCCAAGAAGAAAAGGAACTATCACCACTATAGCTACCACCACTGCTAGAAGAATACCGTGTGGTGCTCCTCCTCCTCCACCACCTTGTTGTCTTTCTGGATACATTTTTTTTATTTTATTTTTTAGCTAGAAGTAGAAGCAACAGCAAGAGTTGAATTTGTGTTTGTGTGTGATGAAAGGTTGTGAGTGTTGTCTTTTTAGGGTCTTTAAATAAATTTTCAATTTTCAATTTGTTTTTGGACACTGCATTGGCTTAAACTAGCATGTCATCATGTGCTTGGGGAAAAGGAAAGGAAGGTGGGGAAATAATAAAAGAAGGTAAAGGGAAAGGGTTTGCTTGCGTCATGTGGGGACTTGTGATTTGGTTTTCTGGGGCTTTTTAGAGGTTGGGCCTAAAAGTTGAGTGGGTGTAGTTTCAAATAAACCAGGTCGAATATAGTAATAGAATTGACGCTGGATATTCAAACACCAAAAAGACTTTTTGTTAGATTGGCTCATGGAATTTTGTCAAACTCGTAATCGATCCAAACATACATTCAATTAACTAGTGTTTCATGGGCACTCTTTGGCACTTCTATTAAGGTTAATAATGTTGTTGATCCTAATACTTTTTCAGTTAATATTGTATCCTTGTTATTTATGATTCTTCCATAGTCTCATTTTTAGTCCTCCAAAGTACTTTTGTGGCACATGAAAGATCCGCAACAAGAATCTTGCGAACACACATTGAAAATGAATGTAGTATTTATTGGTTAGTGTTTGAGTATAAACATGTGATTGGAGTATAAACATGAAAGAAACACACTTTCAATAAGGAGGTGTTCAAATTGAAAACAGATACAATTAAAATTAGAAAATTGATTAAAAAAAATCAGAATAAACACATGTTTTATTAAACATGTTTGTATTTTCTTGTGAGAATTGTTCAGGATAAGTTTGATTGAGATTATAGTTGTTCAAAGTGCAATCTTTATTGATCTTGAGGGGGGAAATCACCAAATTTAAACATTGAGATCACATGCGTTTAGGTTTTTTTTTTTTTTTGAGGGGATGCGTTTAGGTTTTGATGACTCCTTTAATTAAAAAAAAATTGGATCCACATGCTAGGTTAAAACCGAATTTCACTGCATATTATTTTAATTTCTAGATTGGCATATTATTTCCATCTCAAAATCAATTTAAACTGAACCACAAATACTTCTAGTATTAGCATATTTCATATTCACAAAATTTTGCAAATCAAAAAATAATATTAAACGTGTTTGTATCTTCCTTTGTATTAACAATCCAGGATCATATTGATCCAAATAAGGTGTTTTCAAAGTGCAATTTTGATTGATTTTGAGGTAAAAACCATCCAATCTAAATAATGAAATCACATGCGGTTAGGTTATGACGACTCCTCTAACAAATTGGATCCACGTGCTAGGTTTAAGACAAACTGTTAAAAAAAATCTTTATTATAGAATAAGTTGTTGTTAAAGGGTATAATTGAGATAGTGAAAAATTAAATATAAGTTCTTTAAGTTTGTCAAATAAGAGATTAGTCCTTTAAAAAAAAATTGTTACCAATTGATCCTTTAAGTTATTTTTTGTTATAAATTGATCCTTTAAGTCATGTAATATATACACTATCATCCATATTTTCAATAAGCTTCATTAAAAAATGTTTATAGACCATTTAACATTAAGATAGTAGGTTCAAAAGTGTTTATGACATCAAACATGATTACTTATACACATTTTATTTTATTTTTATTTTTTTTGAATCCAAGACTTATCTAACTGATAAATATTTGATCAACAACATTATAAATTAATTAGTAATCAGTCCAATTTGTTTTGAATCAAGACCGAATAACACGAGCCCATCTTTGATCCATTTGCCTTGGCTCAATTTACCCCATTTACCATCATGGATGTGTGACACGTGTTAAAATAATATCCAACGGTTGAAATAAAAAAAGGCAACAATAAACAAACACACATGTGATTGTTTTTAGAAACACAATACACGTTTCCTCTTTCTTCTTCCTCAGAAACAACATCGAGCATCATGAAGCTAACCTGGCTTGTCAATTAGATGAAATTGAACTTGTTGTCTATAGTCTCTCCACAATTTGGCTTGATGCTTAGGGGATAAAGATTGATGAGTTATATGTGTGCTACAAGATTCACATGATTTTGAATTTGATGCTGCACAAGAATATAAATCAACTACTTTATACATACACAGTTTGTCATTCTTTAAGCATCAAGTTTAATTGTAATTAAAAATCATATCTACAACAAGTTCAAATGCTTGCAACTACTTCACAGGGCAGGTTAATTTTACGATCCATACGCAATGGAAAATCATATTAAGTTACAGGGATGAATGAAGGTATCAAAACAAGTGATTCAAATCATTGTGATTCCAGTTCTAGCTCTCCATTTAATATGACAGGTGTTTTATAGAGGATGAAATATAGATATTGATTGGGTAACAACACCATAACCGCATGCTTTTTCCTCTCTTCTTTTTTCCTTTTTTGATTTTATATTCCGATCAGAGAAAAACGAATCCATAAAACGAATTAATAAAACAACGATGTGATTTGAATAATTTTCTGCAATTGCATCAAGACATGTAATCTGAAAAATCAATCACATATACATGATAACAAATCTAAGATTTGTAACATGTTTGATCTGAAAAAAGGTTGTGTGTGAATCAGAAAAAGGAGCGTGCGGCCGTTGGATGAACGGAAAGGGTTGGCGGCGGCGGGGCGAGAGTGAGAAGCAGTAGCAGCGAGATGCAGAGATGGTGAAAGGAAGAAGAAAAGCTGCGGTGTTGTTTCTGAGAAAGAAGAAAGAGGAAACGTGTATTGTGTTTCTAAAAACAATCATGTGTGTTTGTTTATTGTTGTCTTTTTTATTTCAACCGTTGGATATTATTTTAACACGTGTCATACATCCATGATGGTAAATGAGGTAAATTGAGCAAAGGCAAATGAAGCAAAGATGGACTCGAATAACACATGTATAAGCACTAGTTTTGAGAGCAATGAACTTAGACAGATCAACTTAACATTAAACATCCACACAAACACTTTTTGACTTAGTTTGATGAAATTAGGATAATGGTGCAAATATTTTATGACTTAAATAACCAATTTATAACAAAAAAAGAAACTTAAAAGACTAACATGTTATAATTATCTAACTTAAAGGACTGGAGATGGTATTTAACATGTTGTTTTAGTCTCTAGTTTGCATGACTTTTCATCTCAAAATAAATTTAAACCGAACCCCATAAACATATTTCAAAATCACAATTGTTCTACAATGGAATCACATATTCTAGGCTATATCTTTAATGAGTTTTGCTAGAATACACATTTTATGAAGGTATCTTTTGACAAGTTATTCTACGAACATTTGGTAAAAAACACCAACTAATTTTTATAAAGGTGTCTTTTAGCAAAGTTATAACTAAAAAATAAAAATCACACATTGAGGTGTGAGTTATTAAAAGACACATTCATGGATGACTTCTAACAAAACTCAACTTTATAGTAGCATGATGATACAAAGTAGATTATATAATAGCGAAAACGTAGGCAATAATAGAGTTTTGTACTCTCCCCACCCTTAAAGATTCAAGACTTGAAAAGGTTCTAAAACTAATTCCTAATCCAGTGTTTTTTATCTATACTATAAATAAAGAAAACAATATCTTTCAGTTCTTTTTGGTTGGATTTTTTTCTTTAAAAAATGCCCTCAATTTTCAATACAAATAATACATGTAAATATTAAAATAAAAGTGTAAGAAACACAAATGTTCAATTTTTTCTTTTATCATTTAAAAAGTGTAACAAACTAAACGAGTTATCTATATTTACTTTTTCATTATTTCAATTATACCCTTAAACAACAACTTTTTCTATAATAAAGATTTTTTTGAAGGAATAAAGATTG
>Ga0315913_1009126_pt1 | contig 11661 bp, 6 predicted proteins | sample MpolsnodulesMG_FD_207736 | JGI IMG/M metagenome (GOLD analysis project Ga0315913, IMG submission 207736) | Medicago polymorpha root nodule microbial communities from Los Angeles, California, United States - small nodules | ecosystem: Host-associated > Plants > Roots > Nodule | place: USA... | reverse complement strand
TGTATGACACTTGCATGCGTTTACCTTCAATATATATATAGAGCCAGATGCATTGGGTTAGAGTCATGAAAATATTAACCACGGTTAGATGCATTTAGTGAAGTGGTTAGGAATCCAAAGGTCACTATAGTTATTACATGTATAATGTAGGAGGGAAATTCAAATTTGAATTCTTGCAAGAGCATTTAATGAGCCACACTTAGCTTGCACCACACACCTATGATTAGAGTTTGGGAGGGATATTCAAATTTGAATTCTTGCAAAAGCATTTAATGAGCCACACTTAGCTTGCACCACACACCTATGATTAGAGCTTGGGAGGGAAAATGCAAAAGCAATTAGGGTTAAGCAATTGCTTGACCTAATTAGCTTTTAGAGTAAGTATGATTCAACCATATACGATCCTTAAGGTGATCATCATAGCCTAAGTCATTCAAACATAGTAATTAAAATAAATATAAAATAACATGAAGTGATAGAATTTCGTTTAAAAATTCAAATTTAATATTCATGCGAGAAAAGTTGAGAAATCGATACATTATTGTTTGTCTACATGTTACTCGTCAATGATAAATAATGTGAGATAAAGTATTATTTCTAACATAACACTTTTAGATTTGGTCAAGGAAGACACATTATCATGGCGATTGGATACTAGATGTATGTTTACGGTTAAGTTTGCTTATAAATTTGTTGTGAACAATTTAGTTGATAATAATGTGTCTCACATTGGTTCCATGATCATGAATGTGTTTCACATGATCTTAAATTATCAAATTCAAGAAAGTTGACATAACTATATTGATATAATTTTTTTTTTTGAAATCTTTGAACGACAAGATTAAGATTAATTCTCTAGTAGGCCCATTTTCAATTAAAATAAAATTTGTTTCGTTATACAAATTATCTCAATTTCCTAGATAATAAATATCACCAATATTTTTAATATTAGTGAGACACATTATTAGGAACAAAGGGCTCAAAAAAATATCACGAATTTCTTCGATAATAAATTTTTGAGCATATTATTAAGAACAACCAAATTTCTTTATAGGGAGGGTGTATATAGAAATATTTATGTTATATATATATATAGCAAATCACGCCAAAAACATTAATCATGTCATTATTTGAGGCCTTTCGAAGAATTTTGCTATTCTCCAAAAACTAAATTTGGGCCCCCTATCACCATGGGTCCTAGACCGTCACATCCCGGCCTATGCCTAGGGCCGGCCTGGGTGATTGTTATTTCTTTTGTCATTTGAAAGTTCCTTCTATGGTGAAAAATTTCATACGTGGAGAATGCTTAGATTGTCTCCCAACTAGAAGCAAGCTTGCAACAAAAACGGTATTGTATTCTGAAAATTGTATTCGTAGTGGTAATTATGGTGAAAATGTTGTGCACATTTTTGTTACTTGTCCAATTGCTATAGATACTTAGAAAGCTCTTGGTTTATGGGATTTAACTGAGCCTCGTATTTTTACAGTATATGGTATAATTGATCTATTCTTCGTCAGTAACGGATCCAAAAATTTTGAATAATGAAGACACAAAACTAAATATTATATAATATTACATTTCATTTGTAAAAGCATAACTATACATCATAACTTATGTGTGTGTTAGAGTTGAAATCAAATTGTATTATTGATGCTTTCTTTAATGGTATGAGATGAGTTTGGTTTGGTAAAAAATTGTAATGAAAAAAACATAGTAGCAGATAAACGTGGGAAGCAAAGTATTGCATGGATCATGTTAGGTTACCCCACCTAGTATTTTATATGCACCCCACATGTCCCCAATTTGTTTGGAGAAATCACGGTTAATTGGTTCTTCATCAAGGTGACAACCACGTTCTAAAAGCAAATATAGATTTGACTAAAGTTTTATTAGCAACTGTTATTGTGATCTTTAAGAAATAAACAACCAAAGTTCTAAACTAATTTATATTGATTGTTTAGCTAGATAGTGATGTACCAGCAGTAAATTATCATAACCTCCAACACCTACCATCCCAACTACCACTTCCCACCTGTCTCAACTTATCAATTAAAAATGATAATGGTAGTTGTTGTTGTAATTATCTGTTGGATAATCTTGGAAAATCAGAATCATCTGAATTCAGAGAATAATAATAGGTTACTTAGACTGTAAGTTCCATAACTGAAAACTAATATTTTTATTAAATAAATCAACAAAGGACACCTTAGACTATAGTGTACAACACGGACACCGACACGGATAATAAGTTGAGAAAATAACATAATTCAGTGTAATCAGAGGTGTCATGTCGGTGCGGTATTAGACACCGAAGCGTGTCCGACACCAGGACACCCCTAATTCGAGGAGTGTCCGATAGTGTGCATATTTTTTTCTAGGTGAGATTTTGAAATCTACCATAGTTTGAGTTTGAGACACATCACACATGTATGGTGTGCATATGACTGATGAGCCATGTTCAAAAACCAAATGATCCCATTACCTGGTTTACGCTATTATTGAGATTCCTTTGTACCTTTACAGGTTCAAATCTAAGGCAATAACATGGAATTTGATGGGGACACTAATGATTAAAAAACAATTTTCTGTCACAGATTCTGTCTTTCCACAACAGAAAAACTCAGACTAGCTACAAATTATTTGGCAGCACATTCTTGAAAGTACAAGAATCTGTCATATTCTTCCATGAAAACTTTGCAATTAAGCAATATAGGGCGAGAGTAGTGCTAAGACGAGTGACGTAGCAGAAATTTATTTGCAACTGTTAATGTCACATTCCCTCATTTTACCAAATAATCTTGAAATTAAAGTCAATAATTTGAGAGCCAAAATTTTACATCTAGAAATAGGAAGCATTAGTTTCATGCTATAATTCCTCAATTGATTTCAACACTTAACATCAACATCAACTGTTCAGAAGTCTGTGTTTTGTAGGAATTGAATTGGTACCTCGAGGTTTACAACACTCACACACAATGCCATACCAATCACTTGCGCTATATCCCGGAGATTCCTGAAGTCTTCGTTTGATATCCAATTTCACATTTTGTAAGCAATACAGTTACATTTTTCTCTTCAGTTTCTCATGTACAAATGTGAATTGTCCTTAACCACATTGTTCAAAATGAATTTGAACAAAAATGTGCAATATCAATGCTTTCTTCTCCCATAGACTTCTAATGTATAATTTCTTCAAGCTTCCTAATAACTTGCTTTATGTTAGGTCTAATTGAAGGTGAAGGTGAACAACAAGCCATAGCAAGTTGAAAAAATTTGAGAATACATTCTTCTGTAACTTGAATTTCATCGTCTATGCCGTTTCTGAGAAGAATAGCAGGATGATATAAATCAGAAATTCTATGTCCAAGAACAGCATTTCTCATGAAATTCGGCAAATAGAAGTCCTCGTCAGGAGTTGGATGTTCATTGATAGGTTCCTTTCCTGAAAGCAATTCAAGCAAGATTACACCGAGGCTGTATATATCGGTTTCTTCGCTAGCATCCTTCATTTTGATTAGTTCAGGTGGTTTATAGCCTTGAGCAGATGAACTTTCAAGCATTTCTTGGCCAGCAGTTGGATTCAAGAGAAGATGGAGTCCTGAATCTGAGATGTGTGGATGATAGGAGCTGTCCAAAAGGATGTTTTTTGACTTTAGGTTTCCATGGATAATTGGCTTTTCATGTGATGTGTGAAGATGTTCTAATCCTTTTGCTATACCAATTGATATTGTACATATGTTTGACCATTTGTAACTCTCTCCATTTCCATCTGATAAGTAATAAACATACATCTTTGATCAATAATTGTAAGATAAACTAAGATTCAAAGATTAAATATCCAAATTGGTCCTTGAAATTGTAAGACTTATCAATCCTCACATTATTGATATTACAAAGTGATCCCTGATATTGTTAGAATTTAATCTAATTCGTCCCTCTATTAGTATTTGCAAGGACTAGAACTGACATTAAGTTGATATTATTAGGGATAAATTTGAAACTAAATAAATGATTTCAAGTGGACAGTGGGATTGGATCCCTCATATTAGTCGGTCCTTAGGCTGGATACCGAGTTTTAAAAAAAAAAAAAAAAGATAATTTGAGGGATGCATTTTGATAACAGAAAAGGGAAGAAATTGATTACAATTTCAATGTTATTTTTGGAATATTAATAATGTGGAGGGCTAAGTTGGTACTACACTACAATTTCAAGTACAAACTTGTGTAGTTACTAAAAATTCAACATAAAAGACAGTGTGTTAGGTAGAAAGAGTATATGATATTGATTATGTTTCTAGTAGATAGGTTTCAAATTTAATTCATAGCTATTTGTTCACTTGCCAAATTTAATGGAGACTTTAATATTTACTAGTCCAATTTAAGGCATAATAACATATGAATGAAAAGTAATGACATAAACCAAAACATAAGGCAATTAAAATTGAGTAGTAATAATCTCAGCCTTGAAAATGGAAAAAGAAAAAGAAGAAAGGAAGGAAGAAAGAGTAGTAATATGTATTCAGCTTTCTTCTGCCACTAGAAAAGAAAAGGTCCATTTCATAAAAGTTCAAGTCAGATAAATATTAAAGCATTGGAAAGCCAAAAACTATATTTGTACATAGAAAAACTCTGACCATTTTAACATTAATTTCTAATTTAATAAAAAAAAAAACAATAATAATCCATATATATACCAACACACATTCTCTCTGCTATGTAAATTTGATATAATTTTTATGTGCCTAAATATCAATCATTTTTGTCTTAACTAATATAGATCAACATTTAGCACAAGCTAATGATTCTTCATAAATGTTTCTTCTCAAGATTTCAACATTTTCCATTCCGAGTAAACACCTAACAAAGTTTAGTGAATGATTTTCAAATTTATCTAAGATCAAGCTTTAACATACTTTCTAAATCTAAATCACTATCTTAAACAAAACAATATGCAACACCAAATGAAGAAAGAAAACTCAAAAAATTTCAAGTAAACCAAATTGGATTAAGAAAAGAACAATTACCAAGCCAATAATTACCTCTTATGAATTGAGTCAAATTCCCATGTCTATAAAATGGATGAACAAGAAGCTTCTCACCCCTTGGTCCAGTATAAAATCCTAAAAGAGGAACCAAATTAGGATGCTTTAATCTTCCAAGAAACAAAATCATTTCATCCAATTCTTCACCTCTTGTAGTACAAACAGGTCTCAAAAACCTCAATAACCTCACTTTATTACTCCTTTGCAACAAAGCCTTATAAAGTGTTCCATAATTTGATTTTCCAATCACTTCACCTGGTGCATCCAATATATCACATATTGTCAAATCCTCTCCACCTTCAAAGATGATCAAATCCTCCTTCACCTCTTCATGCTTTTCTTCCAAGCTTTCTATGTCTTTAGTATCATTTTTTGATGATCTTTTCATGTAACAAATGCCATAAACTGCTACAATAATCACTAGCAAAGTAGCTGAAATTAGTCCTAGAACTAATATCAGCATGAGGGTAATTTTCTTTATCTTAAAAATATAATATTTTCGTTTATGTGAGTAACAAAATGGACTCAAAGAGTGTAGAAAAATGAGAATTTGAGATAATGGGGTTGTAAGATAGTGAAAATTAGGATCTTGGTCTCATGAAAAATATTGAAAGAGTCTAACTTTGATGAAATTTTTTGATATTGTGAAATTGGTATAGGACAAAGAAGAACATGTTGAAGGGAACTTTGTGGTGTGAAATAGAAGGGGGTGGGAATATAGATTGTGAGGTGGCAGAAGTTATTGAATTATTGGAGACGTAAGAAAGGAATAGATGCAAAAGAAGAGGAGTTGGCAATAGTGACTTTGTGTGAAAATTTGGAAGAGTTAGATCACACACGTTGGAATATTAATGCAGTGTGACATAGATAGATCTAAGACATGTGATGTTTTATCTATACTTGACTCTAGTGTCTGTGGTAATGTTTGTGAAAGTACTCATTTGCCACCTATATATGTTTTTTTTTCTCTCTTTCCCTTTCAAGTGTGTAAATGTGTGAGAGAGGGAGAGAGATTTGGAATTTTGTGAGGAATACCAAATTGATGTTAGATGCTTGTTTAAGGAGAATGAATAATGGAGTGAATTGCGGTAATGTATCAAAGAGATAATGTTGTGTGAAAAATGTATTTTTTTAATTTAAAACTATATTTTTTGTTCTTAAAAGAAATTTGTTTTTTTTGTTCATGGGAGCTTAACTCAGTTGTTAGGGACACTGCATAATTTATGCAGGGGCAGAGGTTCAAATCCCAGACACCACACTTCTCCACATTTAATTGTGTGAGCTCTCTAGCTACTAGACTATTAGAAAAAAAAGAATCTGTATTTTTTTTCTATAGAAAAATTAGTTTAAAGATTATTTATGATCATTTGATCCGGCCATTTAAATGTTGTGTTTAAGTCTTTAAAAAAATGTAGTGTTTAAGATCCTCTTATTTTTCCAAAAATGTTGGGTTTAAGATTTTCTAAAACATAATATAGTAAAGTGGAAGAGATTTGATAGTTTAATTGGTTTAAGTTAAAAGAGTCAGATTATTCCGGTTCAAACCTTGATGAAATAAAAAATAATAATATAACTTAAATAAAAAGGATAAAACAATTTAAAAGGATAATTTAGGACAAAAAATTTGACACTAAACCATCTTTAACCGATTGCGGAAGAAAATGAAAAGAGGAAAACAGAAAATTGGAGTATCGGCTAAGCTAAGGTGTATGGTTGTAAATCTTGCTATGGTTAAACTACTCGGATCATATTCGAACTTAAGAGAAACTTACATTAGCATCCCTCCCTTGAGTTGTATTAAAAAAAGAGAAATGATATTTGCATAAACATAATCATTTTGTGACAACTTTATCTCTGAGATAAACATTATGTTTTTACTTTATTTTATTTCTCCATTGATTTAGTTTTCGTGTCAATACCTACATTTTCTTTATAAATTTATGACTTTTTTATAAGCTACTCAAGGGTTGTTCAAATAACACTTCTTTTAAAAAAAATCAATGAACACAAACCTCGCTTAGACATTAACACCGGTAGCTAGCTAAAAACCCTGCTATGATCAATATATTGTTTTTTCGACAAACTCACAACATCAATTGTGCGCATCAACGCAATAGTTGTCAGCTTCTATCTATTTAAGAATTTGGACGAATTCATACTACTGGCAAAATAATTGTGTTGAATTTGGTGACCCAATTAATGTTTTAATTGCTCCGTGGAAACCAATATCACTTCTACTAAAGAGGAAGATGTCATTCAACCATAAAAAAGGGGGAAGATAATTAATGTATGTTTTGTTTAGTGTGAAACAATCCCCATTTGTTGTTTACATGGGAGAAACACGACAAGAAGTAAATTAAATTGTGTTAACTAGAACTTTGTACTTTTGATACAAGCGGTCGTTAGTCAAAGGGGTGGAATGTGTTATCTCTTGCACAAATTAAGGGATGTTTGTGTTCATTCAAAAAATAGAGGGGATGCGAGACATTTCAAGAAATCTCAAGAGATGTTAAGTGTAATTTGTTTAAAATAATGATTATCTTGTCTTGACTTAAATCAAACAAACCCTGAAATAGAAAATCAATCAAAACTAAGAATTAATGCACAATTAGAGGATACTGTTAGAGCATGTAAAACCAAAGGTTTATAGAAACACAAAAAGAAAATATATAGGTTTAGTTTTATGAAAAATGTTAACTAGTGCCCCGGGCATTGGTTAAGGACCTTAAACAGTAAGTTTTTATAAAAGTTTGTGTAATCAATGCATTGAAAATTGAAAACTTTTAAAAGTTGAAAGAATAATTACTTTATTTAGCATGCTTAAAGAGTGCCCTGATGGCACTCGTTAACAAGACCCTAATCTTATTTAGGCATGGCAACGGGTGGGGTGAGGGTGAGTTTTACCTGTTGGGTCAATGAGGGGAACCCAGGAAAAACCATACATATTCAGGCCAGAATAACCACACAAGTGAGAGAGAGAGACGTCACACTCTTACCCAAAACCTTAAGGCATTAGGTATATGGGTCCCCCTCCTTTTATATATCCAAGATTTCCTCCATTCCTGATCGATATGGGACATAATCACTCAAACTTAATATCCCAACAATCTCCCCCTCAAATGTGAGTCACCCACATCACTAGCCTGATCCACACTAGGATCTCACTCCCGCTCCTCCATACAGCCTAACCATGCTCTGATACCACTTGTTGGTGTTAAGAGTCCCACATCGGATAGGACATGCCCTGGCAATGTGTTTATAAGTGGGGGCAATCCTCACCTCACAAACTGGTTTTGTGGGGTTGTGTTAGGCCCAACCACAATTTCTAATATGATATCAGAGCCTCTCCAACATCCATTGGGCCACCTGCTATCAGGTTTCCTCTATCAGGCCACCCACCATTTATGTCCACGAACCAAGCCCAATAGTGCTGGTCGTGAGGGGGTGTGTTAAGAGTCCCACATCGGATAGAACATGGTCTGGCAATGTGTTTATAAGTGAGGGCAATCCTCACCTTACAAGCCGGTTTTGTGGGGTTATGTTAGGCCCAACCACGATTTCTAAGAGTTAGGGAGTCCGGGGAGCGACAATGGGCTAAATGTCCAGGATAACAAAGAGACTTAGACACCACATCCACACTCTTCGTAGAAACGGGGCTCTGATACCACGGTTGGGTCACGAGGGGAGCCCGAGGGACGCCCACATCAAGGGTAGAACAACTGCATAAGCGAGAGAGATGCCACACTCTTACCCAAAACCTTAAGGCAATGGGTTTATGTGTCCTCTCACAAGTATTCACCTTCATTTTTCTATCCGATGTGGGACATAATTACTCACACTTGCACACACCATTACCTTTCCCGTCCTCATACTCTACTCCCAAATACTTACCTATTACCCTACTCATAACCAACGAGGATGAGAAGTCGAATTCCATCCCCGTCCCCGACGGGTTCTGGTATCCTAGGTTCATCCCCATCCCCGCAGTGGATAATTTATTTTATTAAAGAAATAAAGATTTTTCAGCCATGGACTCAATGTTGTAATGCGTTATCCAGCACATAGATGATGGCGATCGATAACTATGGTGATGGAGGAGAGAGAGAGAGAGAGAGAGAGAGAGAGAGATGTGGAAGGAGAAGAGAGAGTACTTATATCTTATTTCCCGTCTCGTACCCGTGTTTTGAAATTGACGAAAACTCAAACTCATACCCAAATTCAATCAAAACGGAAAAAACCCGTTAGTTTGAATTTAGCTCAAGCGGTTACCTTCAAGTATGGGCTTTATTGCTATGTCTATACTTATTTGAAGACCAACCACATAGGTTGTCATGTTTTCTAATACCTTACTTCATACTTTTAACAACATTGGGATAACTAACTTTAATCAAAACAAAATAGATGTCTCAAAATTAAAATACCTCACTTCATAATCTTACTTGCAACAGGTTCTCTTGATTGAAGTTATTTAATTTCTTCGTGCATTTTTTTTTTTTGTTGATAGCTTCATGGATTTATAAATAATGCACATTGTTTATGTTAAATATGACATAAGATGTGTTATTTTTTAAAAACAGAAAAAATAAGGTTAGTATCCCGAAAAAGAAAACAAAAGAAAAGAGGTCATGGAACCTAGTCAAGATTGGAAGCAGATCTGAATCATAAGTGTGCAAAAGAAACTTCCACTTCAATAGTTGAAAATGACTGAAGCAACTTTTTCCCATTAGAGACAAGTTCATATCGGGACCAATTTGTTTTAACAAATGTGGCATGGATTAAAAAATGTAGCTATTTTTATAAAAAATAAAATTATGACTTACTTTTTAAAATTACCATTTACTACCTTCATTTTGTAAAAAATTTAAGAAAATGATGATTACAAAGAATTGTACAAAAAGGCAGACCACCATTTTGGTTCATAGGAGTGTAACTCATTGACCGAAGTGGTTCTCAACTAAATGTATCAAAATTGCAATTACATTCATAATTGTCTTTTTTATTAGATTTTGGTCCTCAAATATGTGTTCAGGTAGTCAATTAAGTCACGAAACATGTTTTTTCGTTGATCAATTAGGGATTACATTGACAACGCTTCATAAATTCTGAAACTGAAATGGTTGTTTGCCCTAAAAAGAAAGAGTAATAAATATTTTATTGATCGTAATATATATATATATATATATATATAGATAGATAAGAGTTTTGTTAGAAGCCACCCATGAAGGTGTTTTTTAGCAACCCACACCTCAAGGTGTGATTTCCACTTTTTAGTTATAACTTTGCTAAAAAATACCTTCATAAAAAGTGTCTTTCAGCAAAACCGATAAGATAATATTTATCAAAATAACTTATAGGATGGAGTGTATGTATAGTCTTATTATTGATAGTGTAGTATGGCAGTATAGTGTGGTCCTCTTCCATAATGGGAGAATACGGCTGATGGAACAAGTACTGCATTACATTAATTATGCAATGAAGAGAGGTAGACATTGGCGTGGCCATCCAGCTGAAAACACAATCTTTATTAAAGGATGGAAAGGGATAGTGATGGATGATCTTTAAGACTTAAAGTAAGCAAATGCTAACTTGTGTCTTCAAGGGCACATGTTAATAAACTTATTATAGAAATATATGTATTAAAAATCGTGCATTTAACTCCTTAAAAGTTAAAATATTATGATTTCCAATGCAAAATTGCTTTTTTTGAATTCTTTAACATAAAGGGCACAAGTTAACATGTCCCTTGAAGTAAAGTAAACATAAAGGAAAAGAAAGTAGATCCTAGCTAGCTACATGCATACAAGCTGACGGACCAGATCAAGAGAACTTTTAGGTCTTTGGATCTTTTTTAATATGGGCTACTCATATTTTTAGCCAACACAATCATATTTTGTGGCTTATGAAGAACTTATCTAGGCTTAGATATCGACATAACATAAGTACTTAGCATAGGCTTACGAATAATTTATCTAGGCATAGATGTTGACATAATATTTACCAGAACTTATGAAACAATTTAAATGTATATTTGGTTTTTTGGTGACAATAATTGATTTAGAGTAAATTGATGATGTAAAATCGATTCTAACCGAAAGTGAATGTGAATTTAAGGTAAAATAATTTGTGTTGGAATAAATTAATGTAAAAGTGAGTTAAACTATAACATTGAGTGTAGAAGTCAATTTTATAATAAAAAATTATAGAAAGTAACCAAATATGTCATAATCAATTCTACACATCCAAAAACAATTTTGAGCTCTCTAAAAGTGGAACCAAAACATACTCTAAGTCATATTCATAAGTTATTTTTTTCACAAGTAATCTAAGATGATTTATAAAAACAGTTTATAGTTTATACAAAAATAAATTGACCATATTTTTATTTTGACCATAAAAGTCGTTTATGTGTAATGCTTAGATTGTAATCATTTATCATATAAACGCTTATTGATTTCTTTCAAAATGCACTATTTGATTGGTCATTCTAGCCACATGATAGCTATATGTATCAGCTCATGGTCATTGATGCTGCTGAGTGGGGAATGCTCCAACTCAATCAATTTGTCTTATGTGGTTTATCTGTTCAATTGAAACTTACAATAAAAAAAGAAAAGCCAG
>Ga0315913_1009118_pt1 | contig 11665 bp, 7 predicted proteins | sample MpolsnodulesMG_FD_207736 | JGI IMG/M metagenome (GOLD analysis project Ga0315913, IMG submission 207736) | Medicago polymorpha root nodule microbial communities from Los Angeles, California, United States - small nodules | ecosystem: Host-associated > Plants > Roots > Nodule | place: USA... | reverse complement strand
ATATAGCGAAGAGGTGCAGGTTCCATTGTTAATGGTTGCAAGCACCGTAACTATCGAGCTTTACAAAACGACAATCATGGGGACTATTATAATTTCATTTGAATTGGTTCTTTGATTGCTACGAGCCCCGCATTTGCGGAGAAGGGGTGTGAAGTGAGTAATTGGCCCAGTATCAAGTTGGGTAAGTTTATTGGGCTTGGACTGGTTTAAGCATAAGCCTTTGGGCAGTCTAGAACAGTATCCCCCTAAGTTGTTGCTCTTATGGTAAGAGTGATGATTTCAAGAAATAGTGAAATTCTATGTTGAGATGGACATTATACTCGTAGGGACTATAGTTGAAGAGTGTGATGCTCGCCTAGTATTTGTAATTTATATGAAGACTTCAAGTTTTAGGAGTAACGAGGATTGGTGGTTTGCAAAAAACCTTTGTCGTATAAATATTTGCAAAAACCTAGTGATTTAAATGCTCGTCTTGTAATGTGCTCGTAAAGAGCTGGTTAATTTGAGAAGAATTGTGTACACAAAGAGGTAAGGATAACGATGCCCGTTTAAGAGTTGTTTGTTGTTACTACACTACAAGAATTCCCCAATTTACTAACCAATTCAAAATTGCATTATTGAGGGATTTAGGCCCTCAGTAATTACTGGCGGAATAATCCTTCAATAACATCGAAAAAACCCTCAATAACGTTATTGACGGCAAAATCCGTCAATAATTCAGTGAGTTACATTACTGACGGATCAATCCGTCAGTAATATCAATAAAGAATCTACGATTTATTACTGGCGGAAATATTCCGCCAATAATGTAAACGCACATGCCTTTGCTTTACTGAGGGATGTAAATCTGTCAGTAATAGTATAACGGATTAAATATTCCGCCAGTAATGCAACAGATCCGCCAATAATGTAAACGCACATGCCTTTGCTTTACTGAGGGATGTAAATCCGTCAGTAATAGTATAACAGATTAAATATTCCGCGAGTAATGCAACAGATCCGCCAGTAATACTGTTATTTTCGAATCTGTCGGTAATACACATAATCCGCTAGTAATTAAAGCAATTAATCCGTCAATAGTCCGCCTTATCCGTCAGTAATGGTCGGTTGCCATTAATAAACGAATCCGTCAGTAATGAACCAAATACGCTAGTAATGGTATGCAGTTTGATATTTTTTAGCCGGATGTACTTCTTCACAGAAGCTCTCCATCCCATTCACAACAAACATTATCTTTCTAAAACAATTCTCCACCATCTTACTAAATTTCTTCAACTTATTTCCACACAATTTTTTTTCTCATCAAGGTAAAGACTTCTATTTTTTTTATTAATGTTAGATGTATTGAATTTAATTTCTTAATTATTTTAATATTGATAGATTTTTAATTTTGATATAATTAGCTGTTTATTGGTGGTGTTGATGGGAGCAATTCTTAAAGTGAGACTCTAATTGACACAAGGTTAGTAGTCAAATTAAAATTGTACAATTTATTTTGTTTAATAATTGTAATTTTTTAGTATCTATATTTGATTTATTGTGATTTTTTTAGTGTTATTTTTGTGAGTTCAGACAAGAGCTTTCCATAAGGCATAAACTTTCTTTCACCCTTCTTGCTCTCTTTCACACTCTCAGTCATGTAATTGAAGACGAGTACCAGTAGATTTATCTTCATCTTGATTTCCTAGAACGGAATCAGATGCCTATGATCCCAACTAATTTGATCCGTGCTTTATTCTCTTGGTTGCAAGCATCCTAAAACCACTTTGAAGAACAACTTTAAGAGAGTGTGCATGTTTCCTTTTTGGACCATCAACAGACGACTCAAGAGAACCATGATCGCAGTGGATAGATCAAAGCTCGATCTCTCCTCATATCAGATCCTAACCGACCAACCATGAATTTTTTTTTTCTACCTTAAAAAAAACGAAAATTATTTTTATACCCTACTTTTTTTAAAAATTTCAAAAATGCCCTACTTTTTAAGATTCCCTGACATCCTACAACCCCCCCTTGTGGGATACCCTTTTTTTTTTGGACTTATTATATCCCACAACCCCCCTTGTGGGATATATTTTTGTTTTTGGTCTTATTATATCCCACAACCCCCCTTTGTGGGATACTTTTTATTTTTTTTTAATTTTTTTAAATGTCCCACAACCCCACTTGTGGGTCATTTTCTTTTATTTTCGTTTTTTTTTTCAATAAAAAATTAAATATAATAATAATATTATTAAAATAAAAACAACATATAATAAAATTAAATAAATTACAACTAGATTGCTACTGATGCTCAATATTAGGGCAATTTTTACGGGAATGACCGGGCATCCTTCACACGCCACAACTTCTTGTATATTCCTCAACGTCCATTTCAGTTCTAATGCGAGTAACTGGTGGACGACCTTTCTTTGTTCTTCGAATGGTCGAATCAGGAATCACCTTTGGGCCTACATAATTGGGCCGATACTGCTGGCGGTGAACCACGTGGAAATTGATGTTGTATACAACATATACACACTCATTCCGAAACTTTTGATCGACAAATATTTTATAGTCGTGACTAAAGCTAGAACATGCAGCAATGACATGCGAACATGGGAGATGTAACACCCTGAATTTTCCACAGTCACACCATTTATTTTGCAAGTCGACCTTGTATTCTCCCATCGACAATCCTTCTTTATGGTTGATAGTTTCACGAACTGAGAAGGTATACCGATCTCGGTCGAACTGAGTAACTTGATGACTGTTGGATTTAATCACCTCAACCTTCAGAAAATCCATGAATTTTTTAGAGAATGGTTCATCGGCACTTACCCTTGCTGCTGCCTCATGTCCTCTTTTAGCAAACAAGGCCCCCAACCTGTAGTAGGTCGCTTTCACAATAGCTGTGATCGGGAGTCCGTGTATACCCTTATACACGTTGTTTTGTGACTCGACCAGGTTGGTAGTCATGTGACCCCATCGTCGACCATCGTCATGTGATTGAGTCCACTTTTCATTGGGAATTTTGTCGACCCAAGCTAAAGTCCGTCGATCTGCAACTGCAATTTCGTTGCGGTAGTACTCAAACGTGGGGATGTTCATGGCATATCCTGCATTGTTTGAAATTAAAGTTAGATGTATGTACGTTAAACGGTGGAGGCCTGAGACACATGCTTTTCATTTTCCAACAGGTGAATGTACCATCATGTTGGAAGATGTATACATGTTACTCGGCTTACCTATAGGAGGGCAAGTCGTTACTGGTCCGCCAAGTCTTTCATGGCAAACTTGTTACGACTTATTAGGAGTAATAATTCCACAAAATAAGAAGGAGGGTCATTCTATTTTGTCGCCTCCTAAAATAAGAATTCAATATGCTAGGAGGTACCTTCTATGGCTAATTGGTGGTTTTTTATTTCCAAATACAACTGGAATGTATGTACACAACTCTTGGTTGTCTTTGCTAGTTGATTTCAACCAAACAAGAACATACAGTTGGGATCCGCCGTTTTAGCTTTTCTTTATCGTGGCATGTGTGAAGCGTCACATCCAACAAAAAAAGGCCTATCGGGATGTAACTTCCTCCTACAAGTTTGGGGATATTGTAGGGATGTAACTTCCTCAAACGGTTATCGCTTTCCACAAGAGAGTGAACATTGGGATAACCAACGACAACATACTTTACCTCGTCGGCCACCAAGAAGACTACTCCCAACTCCTGCGTATATTCATTGGTTTACAATTGAATGCAATCACCATGTCAAGATTTCAATCCAAAAGGTACACGAGGAAGTGCCACAGTCAAATTCTGAGCCGGAGATCGAACCAGAACCACAAAATTACAACAACCAAGAAGAACCAGAGCCAGATGACGTTTGGGATCAAGGATTTCTTACAACAACCAACAAAACAATAACACAATGTACATCAACACAAACTACAACCACCCACCAACACCAACACCAACAAACCTACTATCCTAATTCATTCCTGGTGATGAGTTTAATTTTGTGAATACTCCTGGTTTAGACGCCGAGTTCGGTCAACAGTCTTTGAGTCGTTTGTCATTGAACTCTAACGATAATCATTTTCTAGATGTTGGATGGCCTTCAAGGGAACACGATGTCTCATTGACGCTTGGTCAAAGTAGTCAGATGCAAGCTACTACAAACAACAATGACGAAGACCAAACATAACCTGAAGTAGTTCATCGTCAACGATCTTGCCGTCAAATAATTCACGAACCACGTAGAAATCCGGATAGGAATGCCCCAAGACCTTGGTGTGGGACATATCATCAGTTATAACAATTGTAGTTTTTTTAATCTATTATGTAATTATTATTAATAAATTAATAATTTTCTTAGAAATAATAATTAATTTATAAAAAACGAAAAAAATAAAATAAGCCACAAGTGGGGGTGGTGGGACATTTAAAAAAAATTAATAAATAAAATAAAAAGTATCCCACAAAGGGGGTTGTGGGATATAATAAGTCCAACAAAAATATATATCCCACAAGGGGGGGTTGTGAGATATAATAATTGTAATATCCCACTCGACGATTATTGGAATATTACCAGTCAAACGTATCAGAGAACAAACGCTCACGGAAAACAAGTACGACGGAGAATGTTTACCAAATGATATCAGTTAAGCTCAGGCTCAATTATTAGTGTTAGTATTAACACGTTTAAGACAGAGGGAATTTTAGTACTTTCACCGATGGGGTATTTAAGTGTGTTGGGAGCCAAAACCCTCATAATCTTATGTTGGTTCTCTCTCTAAAACACCAAGAACAAGAATCCTCTCCTCCTTCTCTCTAGAAATCGCCCCATCCTTCCCACTTCAAGGAATCAAGTCATCAATGCATGCAATTGCAATCAAGCATGAATCATGGTGTCTTAGCAAGCAAGAGAGCAACAAGAGTGGATTGGTGAGCTAAGGCTGTGGATGTGTGATGAATCAAGAGCTAGAGTTCATGGTTAGAGGTTAATGTTGGGATTAAAGCTTGGTGAAGGCTGCAAAACATCAAGTGAGTTCTTTAGATAGATTTATCCACCCTTGGGTGTATGTTAATTCATGTGAGAAAGACAATTGTGTATTGACTATGTTTAGGTTTTAGTTGCCCCTTTTGCCATTAATCTTTGGATTCATGTAAATTGTTGCCATGCACTGGTTCTAAACTGTTTTTCAGGTACCCTAGATGTATTGTAGATGTTAGAACTTGATTATTGAGCTTTTCATGCTAAAAATACGATTTCTGCACTTCTGGACTGATGAATTCTCGCTTAAGCGTGCACTGCACGCTCAAGCGTGCAAAACGTCGTAACTAATGCTCTACACGCTTACAGGTACGCTTAAGCGTACTGGCAAGCGAACTGCACGCTTGGGAGCACGCTTAAGCGTACAGCCTTTTTACATTATGTCTTGAAAACCTTCTTTGTGGTCCAGAGTGCCGTCCGATGCTTTTCTTTGCAAACTTTTGTAACTTAAACGAAACCTCATTGTCAAGGAACTAATGTACAATACATGTAGAGATATCACAAATGAGTGGCATGAGAAACATTAGCATTTTCCAAAGGTGAGTGGCACATGAGAGTATGACGATTTATGTAATGCGTTCGGGTAGAAGCTAATCCTAAGAGTGGGGATAAACATAGAGCCTCGACTAGTTGTCGAGAACTAGAATGCTAGCATGAATACTAAGTATGTTAAGACGTGAAGAGAATAATGTAGTATATTCGTGCACGAGCATGAGCGATCAAGTAAGTAGTTTACCACTAATCGGGTAGATCACGGACCCGTAGTAAATAAGTAAGCATGTATAGGTTAAACCCTTTACGTATGTATGAAGAAGACTTTAAGCAAGATGTAGGTGTCGTGTCTCTTGCGATCCACGCAAGGTTGGGATCTCAAGAGGTTCCCGCCAGGGGAACGGGATAAGCTCCGTAAGGGGGGCCCGCACGTCACTGAGGGAGTCCGATGTACCTCAGCTAGGTTTTCATCGGTCATGTATGGGATTGTACTCGGGGTTACTCCACCCGATACACTCCGTAAAATGAACTTAGATAATAATGTTTGTTCAACGCTAACCTCTAACATAATGAATGAATATGACTACGTACGTTTATGATATGTTGTTAGACATGTACAAGTTTATGCAAGTAAAGCAAGCTATGAAGTTATACCGCCGACGATCTTAGGTTTCCCCGATCGTCCGTTGAGGATCGTGTCATGAATAAGCATGTTAGTTCTTGATGCGTTTAGCGTATCTTGAGTTAGCGGTCCTAGGTTCCCTTGACCGCCATGACACGTATACATATATATAAGACCTATATGACAAGTTAAGAAAACCCTACGACGGATTCTAGTATGCACGACCGTCTAGGCATGCAAGCCCACACACGTATAATCAACCGCCAGGTTGTATTGTAGACACGTGGTAACCCTAAGTTTCCCCGCGGTTACCTATAGAGTAGGATTAGGTAGAACTCACTGAGACATTATGTCTCATCCCAATCCTTATTTGTTTCAGATCAACAGGTTGGTTTAGCAGGATTCCGCAAGCTTGTAGCCGGATAGATATTTCAGCAAGTGCTCGTTCGTACCCGTTGCAGGATGTTATAGACTTTAAGGATGTATTTTCTATGCTTTGGACGAGTTTATGTTGTATTGTTGATTGTACGAACGCATGTTACTGTATAAATTATTCATTCTTAGAATTTATGTTGTAAATTTTAATGTATCCAGTACTAAAGATAATGCACATGCTAAACTTTCTAGATACGTTTCGTATGGGTATTACAATAATTCCAAAAAAAATAGGGTATCCCACTGGGGGAGGCGGGTTGTGGGATGTCAGGGAATCTTAAAATGTAGGGCATTTTTGAATTTTTTTTAAAAAGTAGGGTATAAAAATAATTTTTGTTTTTTTGAAGAGTAGAAAAACAAAATTCCCCAACCATCTTCTTATGTTCAACCGGATCACTTAGTTAATGTGATATTTCATGATCAAGTCTAATTGTATGTTGAATGTGAAGAAACTGTAATAGTTGGCATGGGAGAATGATCAGTGTGTGAAGATAAAGAATGTAACGTATGACATAGATACATGTGAATGTATAGGGGGATATTAATTTATTTTTGATTATGTTTTAATTATAATAGAATATATTATAATGATTGATAAGTTAAAATTTAGGATCTAAGTAGGAATATTGGGGTTTATCTTAGCTAGTAGGTGGATTTCTCTATCTACAACGGGACGTATAAGAAAGGAAAATGAGACAATGTTTATTGCAGTTAATCTACGTCTGTCTTACCATATAGTTTTTAGAATGTTTTAGGTTATATGAGGTTTCCCATATTTTGTAACCTAATTAATTATATGACATATGTGTATGTTAGCATGAGTTTAATTAATTGTTATACTTTTTATGGAAAAAATTGATTGTTATACTTAAATTCTTAAATTATGTTTATGTAATTAATTGAAATCTTGTTCAGTTGACAAGATTGTGTTTTATCCAACTTAGAAGGCTCCTGAGATAGTAAATATCTCACCCATATGTTAATTCTATTTTTTATGGTATAAGCCCTTATAAAGAATTACAATAGAAAAGATCTAAGCAGCAATCTAGTTTAGGATCTATATTTAATTGTTGTACCTTTCAAAAGCACTACTTATGTAATTTTCAAATATTTGTAATTGTTTCTTGTAAATTAAGTCATTCAAAATTATGTAAATGAAATTTTGAAGTTAAAATTTTAATGTAAATTCACATTGAAGATGAAATAGTTTTAAATTCTTCATATTTAAATTGGGAAGTTACACATTATGAATCATAATCAAAAGTGTTTAGCTACTCAAGGTTAGAGGTGTCAAATGGGCTGATCCAGTTCGGGAGGATTAACTACATAAATTGGCCGGGTTAGCTCAGCCCAACCCATTTTGTTTTTTGTTTTTTTATTTTATTTATTTATTCACTATTTTTTATCTCTTATTTATATACGAGTTCCTATCAATTATCATTGAATATAGACGTGTAAATAATTTACATTAACATTGAATATTAATTAAACTCAAGATTCACTCCTTCAATGGAATCAAATTAATAATTGATAAACTATAAATTTTTCAATTAGTTGATAATTATTAACCAATTCCTTTGATTATCAACCAATTGTTTTTTTTCTTCATCAGTACATGAACATGCGTGGTTTTGTGCTTTTCAATCTTTAGGACACCCGGGGCACTTGGATTATAGGCTTTTTTTTTTCTATGTTTTCTTTATTCTTCATGCGTTTTTCATCCTTGATATGACCTTGGGACTATGACAGAATTTCCTGAAGTTGTATTGTCTTCAGCATTTGCGAGGCGCATGGACAAATGAGTGGTTATGTGCTCTGCAATCTTTAGGACGCCCGGGGCGCATGTATCATACGCTTTTTTCCTTGTTTTCTTTATTCTTCATGCATTTTTCAGCCTGATATGAGCTTGGGACTTGGTACAAAATTTTCGGATGTTGTTTTGTCTTGAAATCTTCGTTGTGCTTAATCTTCTAGCTTCCATAACTTCATTAAAATTTCTTGGTGTTTTGAATTACATGATTTGTACCATAAAAGACTCAAAACACCTATGAAATTGTCTTATAAAAAATTTAAAGAAAACATATTACAATGACTAAAATACAAACACTACAAAACCTTTCCCTTAGCCATGAGTAGCTCGCGTTAAGAGATTTAAAACGTCATCAGATAACTAGAAAAAAACTCGATAACATAGTTAAAAACATCATATGATGATGTGTCATCAACATCCTTCTGATTTTACCACACAACTCTCAATAGTTATAGAACCCACTTTATGTAACCTTCCACCAACGAATACTAATCATTATATTTTGAGGATTCCCACTCTTCACCTATATAAGATCTTTCAACACAATTTTATACTATATATTACTCACATACTGAATTAAAATATGAATTATTTTTTCTATTTAAGACCTCGTCAATGTTTGGGCCATTGGATCTTGGAGTCAACTAGTCTACTTATTTTTTTTGAGGGATGGAGTCAACTAGTTTATTGTGTACGACAGTGTCGAAAGTAAATGTATAGAAGTGTTTACAAGAATGTAAGAGGAAAGGGTGCAGAAAAAGCAAGGGGAATAAAATAGAGAGAAAGAAAAAGACATGTTTTGTCTGTTGGAGAAGCATGGCAGGTTTATAAAAGAAGAAGAAGGCAGGTTTAGAAAGCGCGTTTGACCAGACTGAGTAAGGCTATATGTGTGGCTAAGAATGTTTTATCCGTTGCAGCTTAATCCGATAAATGAAGAAGTGGTAGGCAGTAGGAGAATTAGAATAAGCATTTGAATATACTCTTTGTATCGTCAAATGGGTGAAAAAAATGATCGGGTGAAACAAAGACTAGCAAAGTTGATCCAGCTGGCCAACAAAGTAGCGAAAGCAGCAGAGGAGGCAATCCCGTTCAAGCAAGAATGTGTGGACATCAAATCCAAAGTGGAGAAACTCTCCGATCTTCTCCGACAGGCGTTCATCTCTGAACTGTACAAGCATCAGACTGTGCGTATCTTCCGGGACACCAAGAAGGTACTCAACAAGGCTCTTTCCTTGCTTCTCAAGAAGCGCATATTCATCATCATCCCCATCTCCGTCTCCGTCTCCGCTTTTAGCAAAACTTCCTTCAAACTTGAAAATTCCATTGTCAACGTTTCCTGGCTCCTCCGTACCTCCTCCCTCCACGACAACAACCAGTATCTCGGCCTTCCTCCCATAACCGCAAATTATCTCATCAGTGGCCTCATTTGGGAACCCATCGCCATCCTCCTCGACTCCCCAAAGGATAGTTCGGAAGAGGCCGCTTCACTTCTGTCACAAGCACACGACAACAAATATCTCGACCTTCCTCCCATAGCCGCAAATTATCGCATGATTGGCCTCATTTGGGAACAGATTGCCATCCTCCGTACTGGCTCCCCGAAGGATAGTTCGGACGCGGCCGCTTTACTTCTGTCACTAGCACACGAAAGCAACTTTTGCAAACATTATCTCATCGAGGAAGGAGGGGTGGTTCCCATTTTGAAGTTGATGAAGGAAGGGAACACACAAGAAGGAAAACAAACTGCTGCAAGAGCCATTGCTCTCTTCGTTTCCGACATAGCAGCGGACAAGCACGTCGTCTCCTTCATTTGCGAACAAATTTCCATTCTTCGTACTGACTCGTTGGAGGATCATTCTGATGCAGCCGCATCCCTCGTATTTCTAGCAAATGTAAGCGACCGTTACGGGGAGATGATTATCGAGAAAGGAGGGGTGGGCCCCCTTTTAAAGTTGATGAAAGAAGGGAAAACACAAGAAGGTAAACATAATGCTTCAAGGGCCATTTCTTTATTGAATTCCAACGTAGCTGCAGACGGGCCCATCCTCTCCTTCATTTGCGAACAAATTTCCATCCTTCGTACCGGCTCACAGGAGGATCGTTCCGACGCCGCCGCATCCCTCGTGTCACTGGCACATGAAAGCGACCGTTATGGAGAGATGATCATCGAGGAAGGAGGGGTGGGGCCCCTTTTGAAATTGATGAAGGAAGAAGGGAGCCATCAAGGCAGAGAGAATGCTGCAAGAGCCATTTGTATACTCAAACCCATCAACTCTGCCATTATACTCAACACAAACGCAACTATCGGAACACAGGAGGATTTAAGTCTAGGTGTCACTCCGGTCCATTTCATAAGAGAGAAACGAATCAATAAAAATAATGTATTTGGGAAACTTTATGAATCAAATCAAATATCTGAAATTTTATAGCCCTTATTTGTCTCTTATAATATTGATCAGGTGAAATATTATTTTTACATGGATTCCATGACATTCGTTGACCATGTATCCTGTTTAAAAAATAAAAAAAAAAGGTTGGAATGTTTTTTTTAATACTCCAAGTGTCATGACCCACGGTAAATACATTTTTTTTTTTAGGGATAATGTTTCATATGAAACATTATTAATCAAAATATGAAATTTTATAGCACTCATTCGTCTCTAGTGAAAACAATCAAGCCAAATGTTATTTGGCTTCATTGCACTTTTTCCCCTATCTTTTGCTAATTGTGAGATTTTGCACCCCCTCTTTTTTTTGAAGCGATTTTGCACCCTATCTTTTACATGGATTCCAAGACATTCGTTGCTCATTTATCCTGCTAAAAAAAAGGTCGTAATGTTTTCCTTTTAATAATGAATAATTGGACCCGTTTTGAAGATTTTGGTGGTCCAAGACAAACTTACAATTTGGACAATAATTAATAAGTATAAAAAAAATTGAATTCATAAGGTGAGAAAATAATCTGCTTGAAGATTATAGTTTTTATTACATTAAGAAATAATCTAATAAAAACATCAAACTTCATAAAAAAAACATTGATCTTTTTATGTAATATCAAATTTTCATATAAAACAATTTCTACAAGCATTTATAGATGCAAAATCACTAACAATTGCAACACTTTCTATTTCGAAAAAAGATCATTTGCACCAGAATCTCGTGCCACTGGTTTAAGTTAGATATAACTAAAGGAAAAATTAGGGTAGAGCATCGGTCGGTTTCGGCCGGGTTCGGTCCGGAAATGGCAAATATGCAGCAAACCGTGAAGCATAA
>Ga0315913_1009117_pt1 | contig 11667 bp, 11 predicted proteins | sample MpolsnodulesMG_FD_207736 | JGI IMG/M metagenome (GOLD analysis project Ga0315913, IMG submission 207736) | Medicago polymorpha root nodule microbial communities from Los Angeles, California, United States - small nodules | ecosystem: Host-associated > Plants > Roots > Nodule | place: USA... | reverse complement strand
GTCCATTAATTTAGAAAATATTGAACACGCTTTGTGAACATTAACTAATGAATTCACGTGTCATCTTAAAAAAAAGTTGAACATTTTGTTATAGGTACTAAATTTTCACCAACATTGTGTTTTTTCATTTCAACTAAATTGTCGTCATACTTAAGAGTTTGATATCGACAATTTTGTCGCACTATATATGTAAAGTTACTAATGTTTTTTTCCGGTTACAAAAGTTACTAATGTTTTATATGCTACATATGACCATTTTTTTTTAACAAAAATCCAATTTTAATTTTTTTAATTATTTTTAACAAATATATTATATATTTAAAAAAATCGCTGACAAATGCCTACAAATATTAAACAAATTGTTTGATGTTAAAAATATATTATTTAATTGATATGAATTCTAGGTATAAACATTTCTTGTATATTCAATAATCGTAAATTATCAAACCATTAAAAAAAAGCACTCTAGTATTAGTTTTCTATCGTTAATACTAGTTTCTGTTGATCCTTTATTGGCTAAGGCAATGGGAGTTAGGTGGGGGCTGGAAATTGCAAAACAAAAGTCTGAAGTTATGTTTCATGCATAATTACAAAAGTCCTCGTTTTCAAGTTTTCAAAAAAGAATATTTCCTTTTTTTTTTTTTTTCTCTCAAAAAAAAAAAAAGAATATTTCCATAATCAATGCACGTGTGGTCTTTAATTTCAATAACATAACTGAAGAAACCAAAGCAAACGGAATTATTTGCTCATTATGGCATTGTAATTTGCAATGATTTAACCAACAAAGTTTTTTCAAAAGAAACGCAACATATGGCTCAAAATGAAAGTGGAGATAGTGGAAATGGAAATAATGTTGGCCGTGGCGGTGATGGCGGCAATAATAACAAAAAATTTCAGTCCAAAGATACAAAACATGAACAACTACCAGTAGCACACCCAGCTAAAGAGCAATTACCTGGTGTTCAATATTGCATAAATAGTCCTCCACCTTGGCGTTAGTACTTTCATTCTCTTATTCGTACTTAATACTATTACTTACTATAATGATTCTTATTAAATCAACAAACAAATGTGAAATGATTTCAATGACTAAGCATTTTGTTTGTTTTTGGAAGATTATTTTCATGAAACAAATTAAGCAAGTGTTTTCAACAAATATACTTTCTTGCTTACCTCAACTTTTTTAATTTGATTTTGTTACTAAAATGCAGCTGAAGCACTTTTATTGGGGTTCCAGCATTACATTCTGACTCTTGGCATCACAGTTCTGACTCCAACTATAGTTGTTCCTCAAATGGGTGGAAGCAATGTAAACACTTTCTTTTTTGTGTTAGATTTTTGCTTTCTTAAATAAATTTCATGTTTTACAAAAGTGTGAATTAAGTCAACTAGCTGAAATCTTTGTTTCAACGTAGTTGGAGAAGGCCAAGGTGATTCAGAGTTCATTGTTTGTTTCTGGACTAAGCACGTTTCTTCAATCTTTATTCGGAACCCGATTGCCAACTGTAGTTGTTTGTTCATACACTTACATGATACCAATTATGTCAGCTGTTCAAGCTAGCAGATACAGTTCATATACTGATCCCTATGAGGTCGATGTGTACTTTTTTTTCATGCTCCATTTTTATTGTCGGTGTTGCTAATGTTCATTTCCATGTTTATTTTATTCCTGATTTGGTTCATATGGGGGATATTATCAGAGATTCACTCAGACAATTAGGGGAATACAAGGTGCCTTGATTATAAGTGCATGTTTCCAAATGGTTATGGGATTCTTGGGATTATGGAGAAATGCTGTCAGGTTCCTTAGCCCACTTTGTGTTGTCCCTTATGTAACATTCACTGGACTTGGTCTCTATCATCTTGGTTTCCCTATGGTATATAAATTCCTACTTATGCAACTTTTCATTCAAAGGGCTTGCACTCTTGTATCTTATGTTTAATTTTTCATGCAATTCAGCTTCTATAAGTTTAGGACTTGAGGCCTAGGATATAGAGGATTATATTGTATGATTCTTCCCCTTTAATTTTTTCAATCACTGTTGCAGCTGGCAACTTGTATTGAAGTTGGGCTTCCAGCACTACTTGTTATGGTTTTCATCTCTCAGGCAAGTATAATGATTTATTTTTCTTAAATTCTGGTTCTGAATGTGTTTATTGTTTTATATGATGATGCAGTATCTTCATCGTTATATAAGCACCAAGAAGCCTACACTTAACCGATTTGCAGTTCTGTTTTCCATTGCAAGTGCCTGGTTATTTGCACAGCTTCTGACTTCGAGCACTCTGTATAACAACAAGCCAGAAAGCACACAAAATAGTTGCCGCACTGATCGTGCTGGTCTTATTAGTTCTGCTCCATGGTAAGATTGTCGACACATTACTACGTTATCTCAATTATTAATAACTTTCATTCCTTTTTTGAATCAAAGTTTGTATTATAAGCTATAAACGGAAGCTTAACCTAGCATTCACCATTATTTGCAACTTCAATTAATGAAAATTGATTGCGTTATTTATACAGGGTGTATCTTCCTTACCCTTTCCAATGGGGAAGTCCTACCTTCAACTATGGGGAAACTTTTGCTATGATCGCAGCTTCTTTTGTGTCTCTTTTTGAGGTAAGCAACAGGTCCCTTGATAGAAATCTTATTATTTTTTGTTTTGATTTTGAATCTTGAACAATGTTCATATTTGCCTGTAGTCTACTGGTACATTTTATGCTGCGGCTAGATATGGAAGTGCAACACCCGTGCCATCTTCTGTTATCAGCCGCGGAACTGGCTGGCTGGTAAGATTCACTACAGTTTGTAATTATTTCTGGAATCATGGACAAGAAACTTATGATTGAATTTTATGTGGCACTCTTATTATTATCTTAGGGAGTAGCTTCTTTGCTCAATGGCATGTTTGGTTCTGTAACCGGAAGTGCAGCATCAGTGTACGTTTACCTCATATCTCTTTCTCATAAAATTCTCTTTGTCCTATTCATTTTTTGCATTATACACTGCACTTATTTCAGGGAAAATGCTGGACTATTGGCATTGACAAGAGTGGGAAGCCGAAGAGTCATCCAAATATCAGCTGGTTTTATGACTTTCTTTTCTGTATTTGGTATGATAGACTAACAGGCTCTGCATCATTTCATAATTTTAGCATATTTTCTAATCTATGTAACTTTATGTTCTTTTTTTTACATAAATTCAGATTTGACATTTCTAAAGGTTAATTTCCTATTTTTAATGTTGTCATTCTCTTAGTGATATCTCATGCTTCACACTTTTCTTTTCAACCAGGAAAATTTGGAGCATTTTTTGCTTCTATACCTTTGCCAATCATGGCAGCATTATATTGTGTATTCTTTGGCTACATGTGTAAGTTCTCACTAACTAATTGTCTTTGTAAGATTTTTGGCTAGGTCATTGTCAGCATATAGTAATTGACATTTGACAAGATTTATGTAACTTGGGATATGTAGCTTCTGCGGGTCTTGGTTTTCTCCAGTTCTGTAATCTCAATAGTTTCAGAACCAAATTTGTGTTAGGCTTCTCATTCTTCCTCGGCGTCTCAATACCGCAATATTTCACTGAATATTATCAAGTAAAACAGGAACATGCAGGTCCTAGATGGGTGAGATTATCTGAAACTAAACCAATTGTTGAAATTTTCGTGATAAATATAGAAAAAAAACACTATCCTTTTTTATGAATGATTTCCCTAATATTTCAATGCATTTTCAGTTCAATGATATCGTGACTGTCATATTCGCTTCACACACAATGGTGGCTGCCTTGGTTGCTTTCATTTTGGATTTCACACTCGCCCGTGAAGATGATGCAGCCCGTGACGACAGTGGTTTGAAATGGTGGGAGAAGTTCAGTATCTATGGATCTGATGTTAGAAGCAATGAATTCTATGGTTTGCCATGCAAACTCAACGAGTTTTTTCCAGCCCTTTAACCAGTCTCTTTGGCGGCTATGGACGTTCATTTTTCACAATTTAAACCAATTCAGCATTTTGTCAAAAAATTCCCATGTAGTTTCTAGTGACAATTTTTTTCTTTGGCTTCATCGGAAAAAGGAAATAAATTTCCTTTTACATTATTGTTTATGTGGAGTTTAATAATAAAGACAATGAAACTCTGCATTCAAGGCTAGAGATGAATCCAAATATCATTTAAGGGTACCATGTAGGGTAGGGATATCCAAAATTCAAAAATAGGTTTGTCATGTAAACCATGATAAGGTTGTTTTTTAAAGTGTAAACAAGAGACTCCTATTAAAGTAAAAGTGTAAAACCTTGTCTTTTGTACCTTAATTATTTTTCTTCCTATTTTTAAGGTTGAGTTGTCTTTCTTTGGTGTTTGTTAACTTGCAGAGCCTAAGAAATAGGTATTTGGTGTCACATTTAGCTTTCTTCAGTTCCATGCATAATACCCATTGATTTGTTGTATGGTCCCATGCCGGGACACCATCTTCTTCCGGCACCACCTTATCATCATCTTCTTTGAACATATTTTTCTGACCTCTTTCCTCTTCCAAGCAATTCAATTTTTCCCTTCTTACTTCCACTCAAATTTCAGGCAAGTCCAAATTTCATACAATTTATTCTCCTTGTGTTGCTTTGTCTTCCGATTCAAGCTAGATGCAAACGTAATGCATTGTCTACATTGTAACTTTGATGTTTTATTTATACATGAATCCTTGTGGAGGAGAACTTTGATCAATATTGAGAAATGCTTATTGGAAAAAACCTAAGTCACACGTTGAAAAGAGTCAAGGGGTAAAAAAAGTTTAGAAGTCTGTAAGGATGCGTTAAACTTAATATAGAAAACTTATATGGTATCAGAGATTATTCATTGAGGCTCTTCGAGCGGATGTCACGTCATGGCTCTAATAACATGTTGATGCTGGAAATCTAAATGGAAGATTAGTTTTGTCTATGCTCAAAGGAGTGAAATTCCTTGATGTGATGGAGCTATAAAACATCAATTTTGTCTATCATGTTCTCATTATTTCATTCTTAGTTTCTTGAATTTTTGTAATTGAGAAAAAACCAAGTTCTACAATTGTATTTCTCAAGGGCTTTTCTAATTTGATACAGCATTAGTTTCTAAATCAAATTGAAATTTAGTTTCATGAAGTTGGTATTTTGAAAATTGTTTGTTTATTGTCTCTCGCTCCCACATTGCAGAGATGGTACGTGGTACAAGTGAAGGATTGAATGCTACTCATAAGAAAAATAAAATCCTTACTGGTGAAGAGGAAAGAGAACATTCAAAGGTAGGGAAGGAAGTGAAAAAATCAAAATATCAACTTCTAGAATACAATTCATTGCCAGCTTTCTTAAGGGACAATGAATTCATATTGGATTATTATCGATCAGAGTGGCCATTGAAGCAGATAATCCTCAGCATTTTCTCAATTCATAATGAGACGCTTAATGTCTGGACGTAAGTTCTTCATTTTAAGTGCAAACATATTTCATTATCTTGGTATCTCTAGTACTTTTCTAGACTTCTGCTTTCCTTTTTCAATCTATAGCTCAATAGAATATTTGTAACAAGGACATTTCAGATTGAACTGATACATATTGGTGTCTGATATCAACACGAACTGATGCATTTGATTACATCTCATTTGTTTTATGAAATTATTATTATATGTGTCATGTCTAGTGTCCATGTGTGTCAATGATTCATAGAAAGTAGTTAAACTTGTCTAAGTATCAAATACTTTTTACATTTCCTTACTTGATATGAAAGACATTGTTTCAGGCATTTGATTGGGTTCTTCCTTTTTCTCTTTCTGACCATATACACCATTATGAGAGCTCCAATGATCGTGGATTCCCTTCAACATTTGCCTGATGTGATAGGAAAAGCTGATTTGAAGAAGATTCATGAAGAGCTATTGAAGTGTCTGCCTTCACTCCCCCATATACCTAATCTTCATAAATTTAAAAATGAGTTGAGTACATCTCTTCATTCTCTTAACTTCTCCTCGTTATCAGGCTGGAATGTTATGGAACACGTCACCAAGTGCTTGCCGGAACACTTTTCCTTAGTAAGTCTCGTCCCACTTCTTGGAGAATCATATATGATTCTTTTCATTTGTTCTCAAATTGTTATGTACTTTGGACTATCAAAAGTCTATCTGATTTCAGAAAACGTAGATCGATTTCATTCTTAGGGCCTGTTTGGAAAAACAGCTTAATAAAACATAGCAGAGTATTTTTTTGTAAAGCATTTTCATACATTTCCACTAAGCTTTTATATAATGTTATACAAAGACATGTACTTCAGTAAGTTGTAAAATTTGCACTGTGTTATTCTAGACACTACAGATATTCATTGAGATTAATAGACTTTGACTTCTAACAGCTATTACATTGTTGATTACAGAATGGTTTGAAAGATGAAACAATGGATTTTGTATCTCCTTCAATAGTCCCACCAATTACAAGGTGGCCATTTTATGCCTTCTTAGGAGGAGCTATGTTCTGTTTATTAGCCAGCAGCACATGCCACCTCTTAGCTTGTCACTCGCAACGCCTTTCCTACATTATGCTCAGAATTGACTATGCTGGAATTGCTGCATTGATTGCAACTTCATTTTATCCTCCTGTATATTACTCATTTATGTGCAACCCTTTCTTTTGTTACCTCTACTTAGGCTTCATAACATTAATGGGAGTTGCTACTATTGTTTTCTCTCTTCTCCCATTTTTCCAAAAGTCCGAGTTTAGGAAGTACCGTGCTTCGCTCTTCTTTATGATGGGATTTTCGGGTGTGGCGCCTATAATGCATAAATTGATATTGCATAGGGAAGAGCCTGAGGCATTGCAAACTACAGGCTATGAGATATTAATGGGAGTTCTTTATGGTTTGGGAGCTTTAATTTATGTCGCGAGGATACCAGAGAGGTGGATGCCGGGAAAGTTTGACATTGCTGGCCATAGTCACCAACTTTTTCATGTCTTGGTTGTGGCGGGGGCATATACACATTATCGCGATGGGTTAATTTACCTTAGATGGAGAGATTTGAAAGGCTGTTAATTAGGCGGGTAGGGAGTCTGTTGTAGGTACTTTGGCTTTCTTTTTGTTGTTCAAAACTTAGATATCAATTGGATGAAAGATGAAGAAAGTGATTGTGCATATGTATTATTGTATAGAAAAAAGCTTCATGGTTCTTTTTTGTGTTAGATTTATGAATCTAAAAACATAGAGGTAAAGCTAAGAGGATACATGGATTTTTTGTTCTATCACAAGTATGTAGTATATTACATGTTCCCATTTATCTGTTTGTCCTAAATTATACTACATCCTTCAAATATTATCTTTGGAACAGTAATTTAAGAACATTCCCTAAGGCGGCATTTTAGATGTTGTAAATGAAGTGTTGTTGGCTTATTACATGCATGAACTGTGAGAATTTTTTGTATATAGATATATGCTTTTGTGAAATTTACATATTGGAGTGTGCTCCAATAATTTTTCTAAATTCGGTGGCATCCGTAGAAGTTGGTCCACCATGTAATTGAAGTGTTGTCATTTGAAGACAGAAGTGTAGTAGATGATGTGTTTTTTCAAACATGATATTTTTTTTCTTTTATAAAAAGTTACTGTATTCTTCAAGAAATATCTCCAAAAAAAACCATTTTTGCAACTAGAGGAGGATTATTTTATTTATTTTTTTCTCCTAAGTAACTCTAATGGAGTTAATCATGTTCAAGACCTGTGGATAATAAATGCTAGCACCTTTTTAAGTGGAATTTGAACATTTTTTTTTATTTTTAGAACCTGAACATGTATAAAAGTCATTTTTATTCCTCTCTTTTTATTTGGTGAAATTCACGTTGGTTCCACCATTTTAAAAATAGATCTCACATAAAGAGACAAGACTTATGTTGTGATTTCGGTCAATTCCAAACTTCACATCAATGAAATTTAGATTCGTGGAGCAAGTATCAATGACAACCAACAACCAAAATAACCACAAGCAGCAACAACAATCTAGACCTAATCTAGAAACTAAAGTGCATAACAAAACCACAGTCCAACCAAAGAATAAACAAGATAAAGAGAGTAAAGAAAAGATAACAACACCAAGAAGTTGTTCACCCAGTTCGGTCCAACTTGACCTACTCTGGGGGAGAGATTGATCTCTCCAATCCACTATCAATGAGTTCTTACAAAAGAGATACAAATGAGTTACAAGAAATTAGCTTCAACAAGCTCACAAAGAACAACCCTAATTTCTATCCATTTTCCCAATCTCACCAATGAACAAGACACTCAATGATTTTCACTCACCAAGGTACCCTAATTTCTATCCATTTTTCCAATCTCACCAATGAACAAGACACTCAATGATTTTCACTCACCAAGGTGTTTACAATTATTTTCCAACTCTATAATCTAACCCCCAAAAAAGAACCAACCCTTAGCCTTTGATTTCACTAAGGATCTTCTCTTTTGATTTCACAGGACTCACACAAGTTGCTCAAAAATGACTCTCCACTCATGTGTTTTCCAACCCCATGAATCTTCCCCAAAAGGCACCAACCCTTTCCCAAGAGCCCCCTCTTTTGGTTCCCTAATATTCACATCTTGAAGCTTTGAACCTCACCCAAAGACTCTCAACCTTTAGTATCTAAAACCCCAAAAGTTCCCTCTTTTGGTTTCCATGAGATTCACCAAGCTTACCCAACAAATGGGTCAAATAATGCTAATATAGTGTTCAGATTCGGGCAAAATTGTGTCATGATTTTCTAAATTGTGACACGGTTGATGCGTACGACCCAAGGTACAACCAACCTTATCCTAAAAGCGTGTCAAGCATGCCAAAAATTGTGTCACGTTTTCCCAAATCGTGTCACGATTTGGCTTCAGAAGAAACATGCTCACGGCCCTGCCAAATCGTGTCACAGTTCACAAATCGTGTCACGATTTGGAACTTTCACACAAGTTCATTTTTTGAGTCATATCTCAACAACTTCTATGAAATTTCATCCAATAGAAAATAATATGGATTGGAGAGTATCACAATATTTACAATGAAATTCCTCTCATTTGGATGACTAAGTGGATCTTGCATGTAAACATTACTCACTTATAATTTTCTTTTTGAAGACGTCAAATTAGGACTGACACCGAGATAATCGAACCTGAAATTTTGAGGAAAAACACATTCCAAAAGGTCTTAATATCTATCGACTGCTTCATTCCACCCATCTCTCCAAAATGTACCAAAAAAATCCACTATGATTATCATTACATCTTAATAATAATAAGGGTTAATATGTCTTTACCCCCCTGTAATATAGGTCATTTCCGGTTTTCCCCCCTGTAAAATATTTTTTTTGGATTTCGTCCTTGTAATTTGAAGATTTTTGGTTTTGGACCTTCATGATTTTTTACTGTACAAAATCGAAGATATGGTGGGGGGATAAATCGAAATTTGCTCAAATTAACAGGGGGGTAAACCGAAATTTGTTCAAATTACAAGGGGGTAACCTAAATTTGCTCAAATTACAAGGGGTCACGAAGGTCCAAAACCAAAAAATCTTCAAATTACAAGGATGAAATTCAAAAAAAATATTTTACAGGGGGAAAACCGGAAATGACCCATATTACAGGGGTAAAGACATATTAACCCTAATAATAATTTATCAACAGTTTTCTTTGCTGTGTTAGAGAAGGCTCGTAATTGCAAGATCAAAATGGTGAGCTAGCTAGGGTGATCACTGCTCACAGTCATGCTGATCTGTATTCTTTAGTGTTGGCATGTGTGGACACAAGAATGAAATAGCATCAGAATCTTAATAATCACACGAGTGTCATCTCATCCGGAAAACATGGTCAGCTGTAGTTGGATCGCCGTTTTTCCTCTCCTATAGATACAACCAGTTAATATTATTTGTTCTGTTTTGTATGTCGTGGGAACTTGTAACATGATTGTGGCTGAAAATTCTCAAACAAATCCATAGTAAATCATTCTTTACTACAGAAAATGACAAACATTTACTATTTAAATATTTACAGTGTAATCAAGGTTTATGAATCCCTTCCATTTTTTAACATTAACATAAAAAAGAAAAAGTGTGAGATTGGAGGACACACTTAAAGTCACGTGCTTCATTAGGGTCATAACTCATATGGTACTTTGTTTTGACAAGAAGTTTCATAAGAGTATATGTTTGGATAAATGTAGCTTATAGCACAAACATGTAATATTGTTTTTTTATATGGTATAAATTGTTTTTATAAACTATATTGAATAGCTTAAGAAAATTAGTTGATTTTTTTTTTATAAAATTGTCAAAAACTGTTTTCATAAGTTTTTTTAAACAGTTTCACAAAACTTAATGTCAATAGATAAACCGAGAGAAAACAATTCAAACAAACTTGTAGCTAGTAATTAAAAAGTCCTTAAGATATACAAAATCAATTCATATTTATTAAATGAATTTTTTGTCCTGTGTGTCACAAGTTCTAGCTTATTTTGACAAAAATATCGAAATTGTTGGTTCGGATGCCATGAAAAGAGTTTGAACTCCGACACGTCCACTTATATGTGTGAGTTTATAATAGTTTTGTCATTTTCATCTATCTATCGAAAAATGAATGTTTTATGCGATATAACTTTAGTTTTATGTTTAACTTCTGTTTACGTTTCAACAATCGGTTCTATGGTGTAGTGGTTAGCACTCTGGACTTTGAATCCAGCGACCTGGGTTCGACTCCCGGTAGGACCTTTTTCTTATTTGTTTTTTTGGCAAAATTTCTTTAATTGGCCAGCCATGGCTTCAAAGCTTTTTATAGGACGAGTTGATAATAAATGCGTCAGGACAAGAAACCAATAAAAAATTTGGAAATTCCCAATGTCCATATAAATTAGTGGTTCATGAATAACAATACTCTTCTCCTTATCTAAATAATAATTGATGAGATAATTGCTCGTGCGTGCACATATTTTAATTAATTCATGATCCATCAAATTTCTTTCTGGAGAGTGGAGTACTTGAGGTTATGATACGGACTAGATTAATGTTGTTTGTCTCAATTGTGGAAGGAGAATCTCTTTATAGATTGTAGTTTAAGAAAATAATGAGTGATTTGGCTGGCATGGCACCGTTGCACAATCAACAATCTTTGACCTCGCCATCAGAAAGTGACCTTAGGAGCAAAGCTCGTGCGGTTTGAAAACCCCATGCTCATACAGTGACACTCCATCTGTTGGCATGATAACGACTTCTATATGGTAGATAAACTCTGTCATTGCGTTATTTTATTTTTCAAAAAATCTTGTTTTGTCAAATTTCTATATATAACTTGAGTTTAATAATTATTATGCACTACTCCACCTAGTAATAAAAAGATGGGTCTGTCTTAGATCGAGAATTTATTGAATGGATTTTCTTGTCAAAGATTAAGTACATAACGATATAATGATGAATTTTTAATGATTTTTTGGTCACGTACAGCACAATTTTTTGAAGAAAAAAAAATCGTACTATTATTTTAAAATATGGATATAAAATAACATAGTTTGCACTCTAACTTTTTACTTGGTTTGGTGATAACTATGCTACTAGTTTGTTTTTTTTTTGAAACAACTATGCTACTAGTTTATCACTTATATATTGATGTGTTTTTATACAAAC
>Ga0315913_1009116_pt1 | contig 11668 bp, 3 predicted proteins | sample MpolsnodulesMG_FD_207736 | JGI IMG/M metagenome (GOLD analysis project Ga0315913, IMG submission 207736) | Medicago polymorpha root nodule microbial communities from Los Angeles, California, United States - small nodules | ecosystem: Host-associated > Plants > Roots > Nodule | place: USA... | reverse complement strand
TCTACCACAAATAAATTCATTCACAGATCAAAGAAAATTAATAAAAATATCGATCATAAGAGACATGGATATTACCTTATGACAACATTCCAAAACAACTCTTGCCGGACAAAAGACATTAGTAGACCAGTAAAAACAATCAAGCAGATAATTTCATATGTTTATACATTAAAATGCATGTAAAATTAAATAGGTGTATAAAAATACACACCTTATTGAAGAAGAACTTTCTCATGCATCTTGATACCTAATTCCAAAACATGCACATTGGTATTTACCGCAAGTAAGTTCATTCGCACATCAAAGAAAATGAATAAAAACTATCGATCATAAAGACAATAGAAATTTTATCATATAGTCATGAGTTATTTTTTTACAATAAAAGAACAGTGATATGAGGACATAAATATCTATCATGGACAATGAATGTAAATAAAAGGGATGAGATGATGAGTGAAATTAGATCCTATTTCAGCTGAGTGAATCTATGGATAACCAAAAATCATATGACAAATATAAAACTCACCATATTACAAAATAAATAAAAGAAATAATTGAAAAAACTTCAATTATAATGTATAGATGACATTTCATATAAGAAGTGGACTTTCAACAAAACTCATCTATTTACAAAATCTGCACATGCAATCTAGATATTCATTTCATAATACAAAAAATTAGAAGAAAACATATATGAAGTTTGAAAGAGGAAAGTGAAACCTAAGAACAAAAAATGAAGTGAATGAAGAAATGAGATGAGGTTAATAAGTAACATGGGTTGTCACTAATTGAGGGGGAAATGAAAGGGTGAGTGGTGGTTAGTAATTAATTAATAGAATAGAAATAGAGTAGTTGAAAAAAAAATGAACCCAAAGGTGAAATGGAATGAGAAGAATAAGTAACATTTTCAATAATTAATTGAGAGAATAGTAGTATTTTTTTTAAGGAAGATTAGTATTGCTAATAGTATAGATAGATAGATTTTTTAGGTGGTTAATAATTTGTAAATAAAGATAAGTTAATCACTAACAACTCTTTTGATTTTTCTAAAAAAAATCACTCTTTTAGTTCTTTTAATTTATTATTTAACTTACAAAGGGAAAAAAAATTAACATAAAAGGAAAATAGGTCGTATAATATGAAATCCATTTACAAATTTGTATTGGTATTTTTTGTGATAATTTGTATTGGTATAAATAGATATCAAATGTATAAGTTTTTTGGGTAGGAATTGTATAGTATAATTAGATATTAAATTGGATATATGGAAAGTTGCAAGGTTTCAAGGGAGGTTATACATTTGATTGATATAGTGGAGTGTTGCAAGATTTTAAGAGAGGAGAGAAACCTCTTTGTGGAGTGCCATCATCACTATGAAAGCCTAAGAATAGTTCAAGTTTCTAATTCAAAGATATATAGATAGATAGTTGTTAATACGTGTAAATGGTAATATAGATTGATTATGTAGGATGATGGAAGTATAAATTTCTTTTCTCACACAACGAGCGTTCAATTTACACACAAAAAATGTTTTAAAATGAATCTCACTTTTAATTTTAAATGTAATATTAATTACATTTTTTAATTATATGATTTTTTTGGTCAGGTCAATTATATGATTTTAACAAGAGGGCTTTTTCGAGAAAAAAGAACAAACTACTGCTTAACAAGATGTTGAGGCGAGCTATAAAAAAAGGCTAAAAATAACAAACAAACTAATTTGAATGTCATATTCGCCAAAACATTGAACGACACCATTAGAGAGTGGGGGTAACACCTATAGTAAAAAAGTTGGTAGAAAACAAGCTTAGATGGTTGATCATGTAGAGAGAAGACTTGTAGATGTCGTCATAAGAAAAGTAGATTAGATGGAGGAGAGTCGGATTTAAAGATCAATGAGTTGGATCCAAATATGATTTATGTAAAAATATGACGTAATTTGATGCACATGATAGATTTATAACATGATTTGATGCATATAGCCGACTTCACTTAGTGGAATAAAGTCTTATTGTTGTTGTATTTGCAAAAACATTCACACATTTATTTGTTTCACAATATGAATGTGGAATCTTATTCTCCAGCTCCATCACGTTTTAATCTTCAGTCAATTTATTTTTTGAGAAAGGCTTAAATATGCAATTCGTCCCTGTAATTTGGACGCGTTTTGATTTTCGTCCTTGTAAAAAAAAAATTTAAAAACATCCCTGTAAAAAAACAATTGTTTTAAAAAGGTCCCTGACCCCACTTTTTTGCTGACATGGGATGGCTTTGGCCACGTGGCAGTCCACATCATTAAAAATTTTAAAAAATATTTTTAAAATTAAAAAACTGAAAATAAATTAAAAAATCATAAAAAAAGTTCCAATTTTTTTTTTGAAATATGAAGAAAAAATTGGAAATTAGTTTTTTTTTTTTAAATCTGGAAAAAAATGTTTGAAAAATAAAATTATATAAACTCAAAATTTATAACTTTTGAAAATATAATTTTCAGTATTTTCGAACAAAAATGCAATATATAACTTTCAAATTAAAAAAAAAAAAGAATTTTCAAAAATTTAATTTTCAGTTTTTTTTTCCGATTTTCTTAATTTAAAAAAAAATTCAGAATTTTCCGCTTTTTTTTCCAGATATTTTAATTTTAAAAAATTAATTATGTGGCATGCCACGTGGCAAATGTTGCACAGTCAGCAACTGTCACGTGGCCAAAACCATGACACTTCAATTGAATAGTGGGGCCAAAACCTTTTTAAAACAAATTTTTTTTTGCAAGGATGTTTTTAATTTTTTTTTTACAAGAACGAAAATCAAAACGCGCCCAAATTAAAAGGAGGAATCGCATATTTAATTATTTATATAACCACAACATGTCCACCCTGAATCATACACTCACATCTTCTTTTTCCATTCTCTCATCTACCTGCATCATCCAGATACCAAAACCACCACTTGTGTAATGATCGCAGCTCAAGAGTAAAAGATTACTATTGCTCCATTTTCTATTTGCAGAATGAAATTCAATTTTGATATCGATAATTTAAAAATAATATTTTTGAACAAATTAGGGATTTTTGCTCCTGCGATGTTGAAGCAATTTGATATTTTGAATTCAAGATCTTTAATCTTCCTTCATCTCCGTTCGTGTTCTTCATCGTTCCATGGTAGTAAAGTTGCAAAGTGAAATTTGGTTGTCTCTATGTCGTTCGATCTGGTTGTCGTCAATGTCTTTCGGTGGTTGTTCGTCGTCGTCGTGTGTTAGATCTGGTAGCTGTCTTCGGTGATTGTAATTTCTTAGTTAAAACAGAAAAATGATTTACTAAAAATCAAATTAATTTGCCAACATTCAAATAATTAGCCAGTTCCTAAAAAAAATAGAGAATGTGATGTATCTTCAAAACTTCAATGAAACTGCGCAGCACACCACATTTCCAGGGAGGGAGATAAAAGAGATTGTGTGTGAGTGCATGTTTAATGACTAACTTAATACCATCCATTGATATTAATCCAACGGCTGTCAATTGATCCTCTCATCTCTCTCATTATAATTACTTCTCTCACTTGATATGCCATCTAGTGAATGCATCCTATATTTAGTTTAAAGACTTAAAATATAAAAAAAATAATGATATTTCTACAACTTTTGAACAACTTTTTCTTTCATACTCACATTAATGTTATTATTGTCTCTATTGTTTTTGACCAATAACAAAAGAGAACAACAGTCTCAAAATGGTTGTTCAAATATTATTAAAGTCTTGGGGGACTGTCAAATCTACATATTCTCTCTCTATCTATCTGGATTCATAGGACAGATCATATTTGCTCAGCACAGCAGATTCGATTCAATCGCCGATCTTTATTACTCGCTGCTCCTCCCCTCTTCTTCCCTTTTCAAATTTCAATCTCTGTCTCTTCTCATATAAATGCTTCAGATTTTCAAGGTACGATTTTTCATTCATACTAATAACTCTACTAGTACTATATACACTCCGTGTTAATATTATTGTCAATAAACTAACTTTTTCAATCATTTATTTGTTGAATGAATATATTTGTAAAAAATAACTAAATTAATTCACCTGATATATTTTCATTCTATTCTACCAAACAAAACATGATATAATTTCATAAAATGTGAATTTTGTTCTCTTGTGTTTGTTTCCAGCTTCAGTTTTCTTCCCTTTGATCGGGTTCTTTATCTTAGTTTCATTGACATTAGTTCTACAAGTTTTTTTCTTCCAATAAAATAATCTCATAGTCATAGCCATAGTGGAATGGACAAGGACAACCTCAATTGGGTTCTTTTGTTTTTCTTTGACCGGTTTTCTTTTTGATACACCAGTTTATATTTTCTCTACAAACAAGTACGGTTTGAACATTTTAATTCTTCATATTAATATGATTAATTTCGGATTTTTATGAATTTAAAGTAATCAAACCAAGACATTAATATTAAATGGATTTTTTGGCGTTGTTCAATGTGTGCGTTGTTTGCGGGATTTGGACAATCGTATCAAACATTTGGACTTCTCTTATTTTTGTTTTTGGTAATTTTGCCTGAAAAAGGGTTAATGATATTGTCTCTGCAACAGTACCTTCACAGACTCATTTCCTCTGCATCATTTGCCAGTTTTTTTATAAATTTTTATATTTTTTGATTTTGAGATTCTTCTTTGGAACTCTGTGCTTTAGGTAGGTATTCGATGAGTACAATAAAAAAGGTTCCTTTTATGGAAAATGAGATCTGCTTTTTCCAATCTCATCATTAAAAATATTACAATCAATAAAAGACAATATACACTCCCAAGTTTCACAAGCCAAAAATATTTGTTTCATTTTATATAGACAATTTTTTTTGAGGGAATTGTTTCATTTTGCTTAGGCAATTATTATTAATTTAGTTTCTTATTATATATTTATTATTTATTAGACTCTCGTTTTCAACTTTTATAATTTTGATTTTTCATATATACTAGTCAATGACAATTTTTTAAGAAATTAATAATTTATCTTAAAAGTAAATTATGTTTCTTAATTCATGTGTTATGTATTAAAATGATTTATATTTTTGAAATAATAGAGTAGAGTTTATCGTAGATCAATATTTAAAAATTGTTTTAAACTCTAATGATGATTACGGCTATCAAAAGTAAAAGTTCACCTTTTTTAATGTAGTGATTTGATCGGTGTTAGTTTTACAAAAACAAAACAAAGCAAATATTTGTATGTCAAAACACAATTGCTCAACGCATATTTGTTTTCTACTGTACTGCTTGTATTTCTGAAGTTAATCACAGATATTTTTACTCTATTCGTCCAATATTAAGTGATACAGTTGATTCTATCATATAATGTATTATCTAAAAAGGTAAAATTGAACTTCATATCCTAGAGTTTACGCTATACATGCGCCGACCACTCACGATAGAACTTGGCTCAATTAAAATAAAATAATAATAATAAAGGTCACGTTAACTTGTGCTCTTAAGGCACATGTTAAACATTAAATTCTTGCCACTAATGGTAAATATAAATTGAAAAAAATTAATATTAAATTTTTTAAGTAATAAATTAACACAATTTTCAATATATAATTTGTATTAATGGAATCCTTAACATGTGTCCTAAGGTCTCTTTAATAATAATTGATGTTATTTTAATGTAATAATAAGTCATGCTTATAATTTGATTCCTCTGGAAAAGGAACTCATGGTGGTCATGATTTTATACCTCAGAGCTTGTCTCATCTATTCAATGCATTAAACAATTCTAAACATCTTATGTTTTGTCTATTTGTTTGGTTAGTGCAGGCAGGTACAGATAGGAGGATATGTTTATAGATAAATCTTAAAATATATTTTTTTCAAATATTTCAGTTCACATCTTTTTACATTCTTTCTATCTTCTCATCTTATTTTCATCCCACCCATGATACAGGACTGATTAATCCTTTGACTCTACCCCAACCAACAAAGAAACATGGAGGGTGACACATACTCCACCCTTGGCAATGGCAATGGCACCCAGCAAATTGATGGCAAGATCTTGCAGACATTTCAAAAAAGGTTTGTTCAAGTCCAAAACATTTTGGATCAGAATAGAGTACTCATCAATGAGATAAACCAGAATCACGAGTCTAGGGTCCCTGACAACCTCAACAGGAATGTTGGTCTTATTAAGGAGCTTAACAACAACATAAGAAGAGTTGTTGACCTTTATGCAGATCTTTCAACTTCCTTCACCAAATCCACTGATGTTTCTTCCGAAGGAGATTCAACTGGTGCTGTGAAATCAGAAGGAAAATCTGCTCACAAACGACACAGACCTCTTTAGGCCAGGGAGTTTATTTTTCTTTTTCATTTGGGAAAAAAAATATTAGGTTCTGTAGCTGAATCTCTCTTGTATTGATTACATTACAGAGAACTTTCTCTAGCTCATTAGTTACTTTTTACTGCTTACATTTATCAAATAAATAAATATATATTCTATCATTTTTCAGCATTAATTCCTCTTATTATTATAGCTTTCTAATGTGAATCTAATAATACAAGTCAAATTAACTTTTTGTTGTCTTTCAAAAGGTTAAACATTTGAATTTGAACATATAATGAGATTTTAGGTTTGATAAACTTTGCTTCTTTTTTTGTGTCAAAAGTGGTTTATTAAAATGTTAATTTCAACCAAAATGTGGTTCTTAAATATTCTTACGTTAGCAAAGAAAGTGAGAAGGGGTTGCATTACTGTTTTAGGAGTATTCACATGTAGGCTACCAAGGTCCAAGAAAACTAAGTTCATGTGTTTCAATGTGGGGCGTGACAATTGATAACTCAAAACTGCATATTTATTTGTGCACATGCTCTGAAACAGATGGAAGAAAGTACCCCTACTAGTTTTATACTACTAATATTTAAATAAAATATTTTTTGTTCCCGATCACTGATCACCACTACAAGAATATAATCACGACCCCATCGTGTAGCTGTTGAACCGGGACGCCATATGGAGTTTATAAGAAGAGTTTAAACTTTGACTAAGTATTAACATAACGTGCTAATAACTATCATTTGTGCATAAAAAACAAGAACATAATCTCGTATAGGGTACATTTGGTTGCAGTTTCTTTTGTGTGAAAAAATTATTTTTTGATATATAATTACTTTTAAAATCTTTCATTGTTATATATATTTTTTAAACGAGCATATGAAGGAAAAAAACTGCTTTAAATAAAAACAATTTTAAGTAGTATTAGTTTGAGAATTATTATATAAAGTAAAAACACTTTTTCTAATAAAGAAGTAAAAACAACATGCAACAAATTAAACTAGCCATAAACTATGATGAGTCTTTTGACCGGTGTATTCCATTTGAGGTCAAAACAAAGCACTACGGCTTAAAAACAAGGGACCCAATGGTTGGTCCCTATGGGATGAAACTGAACTTCTCCATTATTATCACTTCATGCTCAGGTTCTTTGTTTCACTACCCAAATTTTCTCTTCCTTTTATTCTCTCAAATGGATATCCTAATATCCTATGGCTATGTGACAACGTGTGGTGTAGGAATCATATATGGTTGCTACATGATGCACGCACGGTGACGGTACAGCAGCATGTAAAATACTAAAATCGTTAGATCTCTCTGATTGCAAATACTATGTCTTTATTGGTGGACCCGGATTATGGCAACCTAATTTCTCCATCTTAGAATAGAGAGACCCACATAAGTGAATGAATGTTGACAATAATCTGTTTTCTGTTACAATGCTGTTTTCTCATCACGTTAAAAAGGAGAAAAATAAATGTTATCCTATCATTTCGGAAGTGTTTATTTGAAGAGTTTAATTGTCATGTAAAATAGTTTTACGCATCCTTTTAATTTAATTATTTTGTCGTGCCACTTATATAGGATAATTTCTAAAAATATATTCACACATATTTACGTGGTATTTTTTTTTAATGGCAAAATATATTATATATATAAGGGGATTAAATCCCAAGAATTACACCAAAAAGAAAAAATAAAACACCAAAAACCCCCCAAAGAAAAACCACCACACCCTCAAACATGGCGAAACACCTAACAACAACTCCTCAAAAAACCAACACCACCAACAGAGATCAATTAAGCACCTGAAAATGATTTTGCTCCAAACGTTCAGCTTCGACCACCGCTCAAGTTTCGGTCTATCGAAGGAGACAACCCAAAAGCCTAAAAGGACCTGAGTCACAAAACTAACTCCTGACCTCGAACCAAAAGTGATCGGCCCACTTGACTCCCAACACAAATCAATAAGGCATCCCTCAACTCACGAACCACCAGAGCAGACACCTTAACCTTTCCAAAACTCGGCCCACCAAAACCATATGCCAAATTCCAAAGACATAAAAAGGTGGAATAATAGTGCAAAGCGAACCAGCTCGAACACAAACAAATAAAAAACAAGTCACCAAATCAATTTGCAACACCACTCCCTAAACAACACACACGAGCACCGTTACATCGCCACCCACCAGCAACCCAGCGAAAACAAAGTTTACACCGTATGTAAAAATATTTAAAAATGTGGAACAATATTTACGTGGTATGATTTGATTAAATGCATATGTAAAAATGTTTACACCGTTGATACATGACGATTAAACTCCTATATGAATTTATACTACAACACAAGTTTATTTGAATTTAGTATAATTTATTTTTTATTTTTGTAAAAATATTAATTTTTATAGGTTTTTTTCTACAGAAGAAATTCTATTTGAAACCCATTGAACACATTGATTCGTTACGGTATAAGAATCTTGGTTCTTTCCCTAACCTCCACTGATGTCTCACAAGTATACACAATATTCGGTGTATGTATTTGCAGTAATTTGTAATATTTTCTTACGATTGATCAACATTGTTTAACTTTTTCCAAGGTAGTCTATAAAAACTTCTTTCAAGTTTATCTCTAATTTTATCTGGTCTTATCTATTACTAATATAGTTTCTTTTTTGAAGAAGTCAATTAACACACTAAAATTAACATTGGTAATAATCAAATATAAGACCTTAAAATTAAAATTAGTACACTTTTAATATCCCAAACCAACATCATCAGGTCAATTCAAGTAGATTTTTATCTATTACCAATATAGTAAAATAATGTCCACTATTTTTTCTAATATATTCTCGGTTAATATCTTAATATCACTAATTTGGAGGATTTAAATGTTTGCAAATAATCATCATAGATGATTACAATCTCAACCCTTGATTTTCTCAATTTAGTAAACCACCAATGATTTGTTTAAAAAAATCGTAGAAAAAACTTAGGTTTATCCGTGGATCCAAGATTTTGGAGAAATGTAAATATAAATCATACGATTTTTCCTACCTTCGCAAGTGTGACACCAACCCCTCATCTTACAATTATTACACACAAAAAATGAAATGTACATTTAGTTAAAAGTAACAAAGAGATATGTACATTATCCTATAATAAAACATCTTAAGTTTCAACCCACTTGAGTTGTCCTGGTGGTATTGACTTGGGATCTAGGAGTGTGCCCCTCCTCGAAGTCTCAAGTTCAATTCTCTCCAGTGTTAATTTAAGTGGGTTAATTTAGCTTCTTCAAAAAAAAAAAAAACATCTTAAGCTTCATCGTTATAAAAAAACAAAAGTCTGTGTATATGTAATTAACAGACTGCCAGATTAACTACTTTCTTACACATGTTCATGACTTTTTAGCCTTCTAATTCAAAAATCAATTATATATAAAGATTACAAGCTGACCAATTGGGAATCGGTTAGATGATGACAATAGGGTGATTCAAATTCTGTTAATCCTTATTAATCCGATAAAACGCTATATAAACCCAGACCTAATCCAACAAAAGAAAAAATTCCTAGCACTTGTAGGGAGCACTGAGCACCGTCAAATACATAAGCATGCCATGTTTAAGGTTAAAAAATCAACGACTAGAATAAATATCCTATATAAAAAATGGATTTGGTCCCCAAAGCAAGCCAAGACAAAATAGACATTGTGTAGTACATAACATAACATGTGGTGTGGGAATCTACTTTTGCTTTTCTTTCCCTTGTTCCTTACATTTCCAGCAAATAGGTTGAAAGGAGATCAACTCTAGTTTGTCCAATGAAAGCTATGTTTTTAATTAATAATAATGGAACTTGTAGATATCTACATCATTGGTTGGACCCAATTAGATTAATCCAACTATAGTAATACACGTCCCATGGCGGAGATGTTTAATTATGTCCAAATGACACTTTATAATAATTTGATGATAATTTTTAATATGTGTCCATCCCTTTCTTTTTATTCTCTCTCATGCTTTTCATAAAATAAAACTAAACTCTATTGAATTGAGAGTTGAGACTTTCAGAAAGACAATCACACACTGATTTGAAAATTGCATTACTTATAAAGAATATTATCAACTTTCCAATGTTGACATCACTTAGGTTAGGTGACCCGTAAGCATTGCAAAGTTGCGTTTTAAACATTATATATTGGATGGTTTGGTACATAGATCATGTCTCATTGAAGTTTCACCTGCCATAAGGTAACGAAATTCATGTGTAGTTTTTCTTTTCCTGTCATAATTAAGGTGCATCACTATTACCCCTTTCCTAATTGTATGTGAATTTTAATCATTTGAAATCCAAAAAAACTAAACTGTTCATTATCAAGAGTCTTGATTTGCACCAATTCTTTTGGTTGGCAAAACTTTAGTTATGGAGAAATGATAATGATAGTTTAACATTCAATTTTATTATCAGAATACTTGCTTACAATATCCTAAATCGTGATATAAATTACTTTCCGAGAACTCTAATTTTTGTTCTATACTCTTTATGGGAAATGATGGATACAACGACGACAATATATATCAAGAATTCTTCACGAACGTTTTTTATTGGTTGGTTAAACCATGACCCAACATAATTTCCACAAAATTCGAAGTTGAAGCGTTTCTCTTTTTCTTATACGCAAGACACATCGCCTTCGTGAATTTTTCGAAAAGGAATCTTTGCTGTGAATATCATTATTCATTCTTTATTGGTGGTGACACTCGACATACGGAAAAAAAAAGTACTCACAACATTTTGATTTTCAGTAACACTGCTAATACAACATTGAAGTTGGGAAAAACAAGGAGAAATTAAAATCACAGCCATAACATAAGAATACGACATTGGAACATCAAAATTGGAGAGAAAAAACCGTTATTGTTGTCATAATTAGGACAACCAAACAACAACATTATGTGTTGCACAAAAAAAAATATTATGTGAAATGTTTTACAACACATACTCTCTCAAACGCCAACGATCCCCTATGCAACCTCATTCTGCAATGCAATGAAAGTATATCTCATAATGCTATATAGTTCATTCTTGCAAATTTTCACGCAAAATTAAAATCATTTGATATGTTTATTAGATCCACTAAGATTGACCGTGTTTAATAAAAGGACATAAACCCTTAATTGTGATGTGCCTCAATAGCATATAAAAGTGCAAAAAATTATATATATTATCTACATGATATAAACTTACAATTCAACAGTCAAATTAAAAAATATATAGGTGTCGAGTAAAACGATATTGAGCGGTGTAATATTTCAGTGTAATTTTTGTAGGTGAGAAAAACCACAAGAGG
>Ga0315913_1009112_pt1 | contig 11669 bp, 7 predicted proteins | sample MpolsnodulesMG_FD_207736 | JGI IMG/M metagenome (GOLD analysis project Ga0315913, IMG submission 207736) | Medicago polymorpha root nodule microbial communities from Los Angeles, California, United States - small nodules | ecosystem: Host-associated > Plants > Roots > Nodule | place: USA... | reverse complement strand
TCATAATTTACATTTAATATCTGCAAACATTCGACAATATTAACAATCTAATTATTTTTTATATAATTATCACAATGTTACGTCTTCGATTGTCAGATGTGTTGTTTTTTTCCTTATAACTTACCTAATTTTTACTGACCATTTGTAAATAAAATGTGTACAATTTCCTTATATTTTATATGTTGCTGCTCTCTCTGTTGTTATATTTCATTATTTCCTTTCGATTTCATTACATTTTCCTATATTTCCTATATGTGTCATTTTTTCTATCTAATAAAATTATGTTGTATATTTACTTTTATTAAAATGAATTTTATTGAAGATGAAGGAGAAGTATATTTTACACAATTTCTAAGGTTGTTAATGATGGTTAAAGTTTTGTGCAAAGGATGAAGAAAATATGTGCTTGGGAAAAAAACAGTATTATATTTCATAAGTTGAATACATATTTTGGCAAAATAATTGAAGAGGTTATTGCTTAGAATTAGATGAAGGATAAAATCAAAAAGGGTGAAATATAAAGTACTTAATAATAATTGTGTGAGTGTAAGTTCTATTTTATGTAACATGAGGACTTAAACAAAGTTTGGTATATAATTATTGGGACACAAATGCTTAAAGAAGAGTGGTGAAAGTCAGCTCTCAAATATTTATGTTTAAATGATGTGGTTGTATCATTCAAAGTAGCAATTATAATAGAACCAAAACTTTTTCAGAAGCTAAATTTTTATATTTCGATCCATTTTCAATATTTTTATGGATCTCTGTATATTTTTCAAAATTTTGTAATAATCAATGATGTTGACATATTCTTAAGAGTTTTCTATTGTTAAATTAACGTTTTTAGTGTTGGTATATCCTTAAAGAATTGTTTATTTACCGTAAGACTTGTGTGTCGTACGAGTCGGCGATCTAGTTGTGTCTAACTTATTTGTAATGTCCTCTGTTTTAGTTCATGAAATTATGTGTTTACCTTCAATAAAAAAAAAGGATGGATTAGTTGTGGCCTATGGATCGGGTAAAAACGTTAAAGAGCTTAGCGATAAAGAGGTTGAGGGTTCAAATCCCACTTCAAACATAATACTAACATTGGTTGTTTCAAAATACAAACAACAACAACAACATTTCCATACGTGACTTCCACAAGAAGTAGTCATATTTGAGACATGTCAGATAGATTTGGTCGAACTTTGGTTCGTCACAGAATAGAAGTCTAATCCTTTTTGCTAGACTGAACCACTTTGGTTATAATACACCTCTTTATTGAAAATACATGATAATAGTTAATAAACTAAGAATGACCCCTCAAAACCAAAAACCTAAAATAATAGTTAACAAACTAAGAATGACCCCTCAAAACAAAAACAAAACTAAGAATAACCCCTAAAAAAAAAAACCAAGAATGAGTAAACTAGAATTCAAAATTGATTTCGCCAATTTTCATATGAATCAATCAATTAAATTAGGGCAGTGTTAACTTGTGTCTTTAGGACACATGTTAAGAAATCTCCAAAAAGAAATATTATCTTAAACTTTGTGCATTCAATTGCATTAAAGATTAATTTTAATGTGCGCATTCTAATACATCATTTCTACATGTGGCTTCTAAACTTGTGTTTTAAAGGCACAAGTTAACATTTCTCATTAAATTAAATGATATTGGACAGGTTAAACTAATTAGAAAAGACACCTTCCATGTATTTCACTTAATATGAATTTTTCTTAATCATTAAGGTTGACATTTAAATTAACATATCCCACAGACTGAATCAATCATAGACAAATTCCTTTTTCCAGTTACTTACACAAATGAACTTTGTCTGATTAATTATATATGAAGTTAACCAATGCCTAGATGAAAGTTTTTTAATAATCTTGATGAAAGTTTCTTTCCACGACATGGTCAATTTTAGGCCTAGTCCACCACTCACTAGGGTATTTTTTATGCACGCTCACGTTTCTTGTGTCACTATAAATATACATATCACTGTGCATACATTAACACAAATAAACTCTCATAACCCTATATTTTCCTCACTAGTCAGTTATCAATAATCATTAAATATATTCTTAGCAAAGATGTCCTCACATAGGTTTTTCTCAATGTTCTTCCAAGCAATCGTGTTAGCAGCTCTTACAACAACAACATATTCAGCACTCACAACAAATTACTATGACTACACATGTCCTAATGCTTTGAGCACTATTAGAAGTGTTGTTAAAGCTGCAGTTCAAAGAGAGAACCGTATGGGTGCTTCTTTACTACGCTTGCACTTTCATGATTGCTTTGTTAATGTAAGATTATCTATCTCTCTCTAAATTTTGCTCTTTAATTTTACTTTTGGTAATGTTCTCTCATAATAGCGACAAATTATATTTTAGTTACTTTTCCAAATGAGTAAATATTTTTTTCAAAGTAGTTGTATTTTAGTCACTTATCAATAATTTTACTTTAGAATTTCACCCATTTAAGGTGAATAAATAGAAAATCTAAAGTTCAAACTCGACCTCTGCATATATAGAAAATGATTAGACTGGTCATTTATTTAGAGGAATTAGACTGATAATTTGAAAATCATTCGAGAAATAAATCATTATGAAAAAAAAAAGTCATTCATATATGTTTTTTTACAAGAGTTAATATATATTGTTAAACAACAAAATTTTGTAGGTAGCTTATATTATATGATGGTGTAGTTGTTTGAAAGTGATATATTGTTTGGTAATTTTATGGTGTTATTCAGGGTTGTGATGGTTCAATTCTTCTAGACTCTACACCTTCAATGGACAGTGAAAAAAATGCAAATCCAAATAGAAATTCAGCTAGAGGATTTGAAGTGGTTGATGAAATTAAGGAAGCTGTCGATGAAGCATGTGGAAGACCAGTTGTTTCTTGTGCAGACATATTGGCTGTAGCTGCAAGAGACTCTGTCGTTGCGGTTAGTAATAATAATATTATTATAACAACACTACTCATTTGGTTAAGCTTTTATTTATGAAATTTTCTAACTTATCATTACTCGGTTTATGTTAATTATAACGAGTATACCACCAACTTTGAATATATCAAAAGTTGTCAAAATTAAAGTTGTGTAACTTGCTAATAAATTTATTTTACTGAGACTGAGTCGATCTTACTTATATTAATGTTAACTATTTGAATATATCAGATTAAAGTTGTGTAACTTGCTAAGAATAATATCACAAGATAATTTAGATTTATTTTATGGAATTACATATTTCAAATATTTTTTTTATATTGAGTGGTTCAGGATATAACTTGTGACCAAATGGTTAGAGACCCAAGTATGTATGACTCATATCACTTCATGCATGTTTACTTTTCTTTTTTTTTACTGATCAAGCATGTTTACTGATCTTCATTCCTTCTCTTGATATGAATATATTGTTCTAGAGATTTTTCAAATCCTACAAAAACTTCTTTTCTATCCAACAACTCAAAGAACAAATTAAAATGTTGTTTGAGTAACAAGAAAATTGAAATTTATACTTGTATATGGATGCAGTTAGGAGGACCATCATGGAAAGTGAAACTAGGAAGAAGAGACTCAAAGACAGCAAGTCGTGCCGATGCAGATTCAGGCAATATCCCCGGACCATCATTTAGTCTTTCTCAACTCATCAAAAATTTCGACAACCAAGGCCTAAACGAAAAAGACCTCGTTGCCCTATCAGGGGCACACACTATTGGATTCTCGCGTTGTTTTTTATTTAGAGACCGGATCTACAATGACAACAACATCAATGCATACTTCGCAAAACAACTTCAAAACGTTTGCCCTAGAGAAGGAGGAGACTCCAACCTCGCTCCTTTGGACAGTGTTACACCGGCGAAATTTGATGTGGCTTATTACTCGCAATTGATTAAAAAGAAAGGGCTTCTTCATTCGGATCAAGAATTGTTGAATGGTGGTTATACCGGAGCGTTGGTTAGAAAATATAGGCGTGATACAAGAACTTTCTATAAGGATTTTGCAAAATCTATGATTAAGATGGGAAATATTAAGCCACTTACTGGGAGTCAAGGTGAAGTTCGTTACAATTGCAGGAGAGCCAATTAATTCATCAAGATATTGTAAAGCAGTATATGTACATTAGTTATATGCATACATACGTTAATAACAAAAGTACTTGAATATCGTTGTGCACAAGTGTGATGATATAGTTTATGATATAGAAACAATGTAAATTTTTGTCTTGTTTGGGATTCAATTCATTTTTGTTTTATATTGTTATGATTAATGAATTTATAAAGTGATTTATAAATTCCTTCTTTATAAATTTTTGTAAATTCGTAAATTCCTTCTTTATGTATTGTTATGAATTTAATCTAAATTTTTGTATTGTTTTATAGTAATTTGCTTCCTTCTTTACTTATATATAACTAAACATATTCCTCATGGCATAATACCAAGAGTAAGTTTTCAACTTCTAGACACGATATTAGGACAGACATACTCAATTCATATCATGTCTTAATTCAGTATTTGATGACATAACATAATATGACAAGTTTATTCTGAAAATTATCCTATTCTTACTATATAGTTATAATTCATATCCTAAGTATGAGGTGGGTTAGAAACCAACAACATAGGATAAGAAAAACTACTACTTTACCCCTATAAAAATTAATCCGATTTGACCTAAGAGGATGGTTTAGTTGCTTGGATATTCCGCCTGTTGGGGTTGATCCGCTAGTCTACCTGTCGTTGGCTTGGTTCTGTTGAGCTGCAGTGAGGAGATACCATTGCTGGTGTTGATCATCAGCCCCCGATGAAAGGGGGGTACTTGTACGTGCTCCAACACCCAATTTAGTGTGGGGTTCAAGAGGAGAGGTCACAAGTTGTGGGTAAGAAATGCCACACCAGACCGAAAGCTAAGGACTGGGTATACATAGGGGTTATGTAGCGCTTGACTGCAAATCTTATCCTAAAAATCGTGGATAACCCTCGACTCTGGGGAGCTGCTTTAAGCTTGTGTGGGCGTGGTCAATCCCCGGACCTCGTGTGTGAATTAGTATGAATTATAAATATATGAACATTAATTTAATTTTTTTAACAAATTAAAAATGATTTTCTTGTAAGGGTAGTTTTGTCTTATAACATATATCATATCTTTATTGGCTTATCTAGCATATATAATATTTTTTTCTTCAGGTGAGCTACTATGCAATCTAGCATATATAATAGAATTATTTACTCATGATTTAAAAAATATTGAAATTTAAAAATAAAAAAAAATATTTAGTATTGTCAATGAATTTTTTTTAACATTATATATAATTATTGAATTACTAAGTTAACTGTTTAGTCTTTTTTTGTTAATTTATAAAAAAAATTAAAATATGAAAGATTAATTTGAAGTGTGTGTATATAACTGTGTCACCAGGATAATCTTGTCATTTAAATATGATATATTTTATCTTGTTAGAAACAAAAATGTAACATATAAACTTAATACAGTATATAATGTTATCATATTTCTTATCATACTTGCATCAAACGGGCCTTTAGGTTTAGCTCACCAATGTCTTGAAATTCACAATGCAAACCATTCATGAATCTAGGGTATATGAGCATTCAGAGAGTCATCACATCCCTAGTCGTTAGATCAAAATCCTAAACCCTAAATCTAGAACATGTGATCTATATTCAACACCCACCGATATAATAACTCCATGAATGCATGCGATTGTGAGTGCAAACAATACAAAAAATTCTCCTCTAGCTTCATTGGTTGAGCCTATCCAAATCATTTTGAAATTTTCGAACAAGGATCTTCTAACTTTATAGTAGGAAAGTGATGGTTTTTGGATTTCCAAACTGTTATATTTTAGATTTTCAAATTCTATTTTGATTATAAAAAAATCATCCTAGTTTCTAACTAACTTTAGATAGGAAGCTTAGTTGAATTCTTAATCTTGTCACAACTATCATAAACTAAAATTGTAGGAAGAACTCATCTCTACGTATAAACCTAAACACATTTATCCTAGTTTGACGACCGCTGTACGTATTCTGCCTTAAAATCCCATATGAACCGACCTCAGTTCCATATTTGTATAGGCGGGTCTTTCAAGAGTAATCATATAGCTATGCACTCCACTCCACATAAAGTATATATCTCATTAATATTTCTATTCTATCATCCTCATGTTGTTGTAGGAGTCATGTTTATCTAGTTTTATCATAGAAAGTTATGTCACTCCATGACTTGTTATTACTCATTGAACCTATTTCTTGGGATCTCCATCCATTTAAGTCGGGTAGTCATCACTCGTGATATTTATGCATTAGTATAATCCTATTGGATGTGTTTAGGACTATCTTTCTAGTCAATCCCTCCGCCAAAGAATCAACCAAGTTTTCATTAGTACGTACATGATCTACTTTAACTGATGCTTCAAAGAGTTGCTAGTTCTCTAATTTTGATATGTTTGTGTCTTAATTGTCGTATCTTACCATTGTAGTAACGATTCACAATTTTGCAATAGCCACAGTACTATCAAAATGAATTAACACATCTGACAACGATTTTTTTCCAGGAAGGGAGGTCAACTAATAAGTATCTTCGCAACTTGCTTCTTCACAAGTTTTCTCTAGTACTATCATCTCAGATTCCATATTGGACTGAGTCAATATTATATGTTTCTTATTTTTCCTAGAAACAACAACTCTAGTGATACTCAATGTGTAGCCACTGGTCACTTAAAAATCAACTGAAAAGGTGTTCCCTTCTGCATCACTGTTCCATTCAAGTACATGTCGACTGACCCTACAAATCAACACGAGTCTTTTCAGCGTGTTTTATCCTCACTCGCACGCTTACCGAAAAACTTCCCAGTAGGTTAACTATCCAAAGACTACTCCAAGTCAAGCACGCTTAACTGTGGAGTTCTTATGAAATGGACTACCAAAAAGAAGATGCATCTTATTGATATAGCTAGTACCAAACAATTCTTATAAGCCTTCCTTCAACCATGTAGTCCCATAACTGCATGGCCTCGGGATCCCTCTCATTCCGGTGTGATTTGGTTCATCTAGAAACTATTAGGAGCCACTCATTGTCGTGCCTTGTGCACCGACGACCACTCTCCGTCCTCGTCAGCCTTGGATGTTACATGCCATATGATGCCTTTGATAATTTTATCCTAGAGGCATGGTCTTTTTAGGGCATCTCATAACTCTTCCAATAGAATTTTAACGCTCCTTAATATGTCTACTTGTAAACTTGAATAAAATTGCCACGGTAAAGGCAATGTCGGGTTAAGTACATCCAATGGCATCCTAAGACTGCCAATGATGCTTGCGTATTCTGTTTCTTTAACACCATCTCTAGTGTTCTTAAAGAGCTTTACACTTCGATCGAAAGCTGTTCTTGCATGTTTACAGTCAAAATAATTAGATCTACAAAGCATAGTGAGACTGATCCAAGTAAATTCCCTTTTCTAACTAGTAATCTTGATACAAAGAATTACATCAACTTCGCCTAGGTCTCTCATGTCAATGTTGTTGATCAACAATGATTTTACAATATTTATAGCATAAAAGTTTAGATCAATTATGGGAAAGTCGTCTACATATATACATATGATTGTGAAAATGTTATTTTCATATTTGTAGTAAATACATTTGTCACTTTCATTTGTTTTATACTCATTCGATATCGTTATATTGTCAAATATTTTATGCCATTTCTTAGGACTTTGTTTTAGACCATGCAGAGATTTATCTAACTTTTTTTTTTATGGAAGAGATTTATCTAACTTACCTATCTTGTTTTCTTTTCCATGAATAACAAAATCTTTAGGTTGTTCTATATTGATTTCGTCTTCTACTTCACCATTAAAAAACCAGTTTTCACATCCATTTGGTGTATTATCAAGTTATGAACAATAGATAATGAAATTAGTATCCTTATGGATATGATTCTAGTGTGTGGTGAACAAGCGTTGAAGAAATCTATATCTTCCCTTTGCCTAAAACCTTTAACTACATGACGAGCCTTACATTTAGCTATCGAACCATCAGGTTTTAGTTTCTTTTTTGAAATCCATTTACAGCTTATTGGTTTGCAACCAGGAGGCAAGTCTACTAAGTTTCATATCATGTTAGGCTCTAGAAAATCCATTTCATTGCTTATGACTACTTGCCATAAGCCTGCATCCAATGAAGACATAGCTTCTTCAGGGCTCAATGGACCATCTTTCAATGTATATGCCACATAATCGGATCCATACTCTTTAGCAATTCTTGTTTTCTTACCTCTTAGATGTTCTATAACATCTCATTCGATGTAGTGCCCCCACTCGTAGAAATCAGCATCATTTGAATCTACGGTCACTTTAGCATCTAGGTCATAAAACATACATGATTTGCTATTTATAACATATCCAATGAATACACATTCATAGACTCTACTAACGAGTTTAACTCTCTTGGGGTATGAAATCCAAACATATTCTAGAAAACCCCAAGTTCAAAAATAAGACAAGTTGGGTTGTCTTTTCTTCGTAACTTCATAAGGAGAAGTTTTATTCTTAGACTTAGATGCGATCTATTTAACATAAATTTCAATTTCAGTTTCAAAAATTGAACATGTCAAAATTGCAATCATCAATAAATATTTTAAAATATCTTTTAGCATTTCTTGTTAATGTGCCATCAAGTTCACATATATCAAAATTTATTAAGTCTAGATGTTCAAATTCTCTAAACACTGATTTATATGAACTTTTGATTCTTTTAGCTTAACTATAAAAATCACGTTTTTTTTCAAAATAATTAACATATAACTTTGGAATTAAACTCAAAAGTTTAAAATTAACACTCGTTCACATGATAAATATTGGCATATAAAATATTAAAATCACACAACCTAGAAGAAGAATTTTAATTTTAAAGATACTATCAACTAAGTAGTCTTTTCGAACAAGAATACCAATTTAGTAATGGTGCACGAGACTCAACTTTACTTCTTTTACTTTCTTTTGCATTTATTTTGTTGGCTTTCTTTTATATTGTATGTCTTGATATATTTTCTCTTTTCGCCCCCGTTAGACAACATAGTAAAAACCCTAGCACTCAATTGAACTTTTTTTTTTTTGAAGGAAGCACTCAATTTGACTTGTTTTTTATGGCTGAGATTTTGTATTTAGTTGTTGTATTAAATTTGTAACTTTAGTTGGATCTTTTGTTTGTTGTATTTTTTGTGTAGAACAATGATTTGTTTAATCTATTTGATTTTGTAAAGAAGTTGCATTTTCTAAATCTTCAATTGTGTTTTTTGTATTTTGGGATGGCAAGCAAGTGAGTAATCAGATTGAATTGGATGCTGTGATAAATTGGTTGAATTGTATAGCGATTTATTGTTAGTTTGGAGATTTGGAGCAATTGGCCATTTGACTAAGTATGGCCTCCAATGGTTTTCTCAGTGAATAAATTAGCTACTTAAGAAAAAAAAAACATATAGACTTTATCGTTAATCCTTTACTCCTTTGTTGTGGATGAGTATTTTTTGAATTGAGAATTTTAATAAAGGAGCTAAAATTCTGAACTCAATAAACACTCATCCACAATATAGATTCGATCGAACTTTAGTTCGCGGTGCAATATAAGTATTGTTCCTTTTGCTAGACTCTACCACATTGGTTATAATATACTACTCTATTTTTTTGAAATAATATACTACTCTCTATTGACAATACATGATATAGTACTAAGTTTTACCAATTAATAAACTAAGAATGACCCCTCAAATAAAAAATTAAACTAAGAATGAGTATGCTAGTATTCGAAATTGATTTCACCGAATTTTCTTATGAATTAAATTAAAGTGATGATGGGAAGGTTGAACTAATCGAAAGAGACACATTCCATGTATTACACTTAATACCTCTAAAAAAGAATGTATTTCACTCAATATGAATTTTATCTTAATCACTAAGGTTGACATTTAAATCAACAAATCCCACGGACTAAATCAATCATGGACAAATTATTTTTTCCAATTACTTGCATAGACGAACTTTGGTTAATTAATAGTATAAGTTCACCAATGCCTTGGTGAAAATTTACTATATTAATTTATGTCGTAAAATATGCCTTGATGAAAGTTTCTTTCCACGACATGGTCAATTTTAGGCCTAGTCCACCACTAACTAGGTATTTTTTTATGCATGCACACATTTCTTGCGTCACTATAAATATACATATCAATGTCCATACATTAACAACACAAATAAATCCTCATAACCCAATAACATCCTCCCTAATCACTTATCAATAATCATTAATTGCTTAGTAAAAATGTCCTCACATAGGTATTTCTCAATGTTCTTCCAGGCAATAGTGTTAGCAGCTTTTGCAACAACAACATTTTCAGCACTAACAACAAATTACTATGACTACACATGCCCTAATGCTTTGAGCACCATTAGAAGTGCTGTTAGAGCTGCAGTTGAAAAAGAAAACCGTATGGGTGGCTCTTTACTACGTTTGCACTTTCATGATTGCTTTGTTAACGTAAGATATATACATATAAGTTGTTGTTTCAAAACAAAAAATTAACAATATTTTTTTTGGTCAAGTAAGCCTATCGACTGTAGCTCACACATTTTATGAATATACTAAAGTTTGTTTATTTTTTATTGTGATTTAGGGTTGTGATGGTTCAGTTCTTCTAGACTCTACACCTTCCATGGACAGTGAAAAAAATGCAAATCCAAATAGAAATTCAGCTAGAGGATTTGAAGTGGTTGATGAAATTAAGGAAGCTGTCGATAAAGCATGTGGAAGACCAGTTGTTTCTTGTGCAGACATATTGGCTGTAGCTGCAAGAGACTCTGTCGTTGCGGTTAGTAATAATAATATTATAACTATATTCTACATTTTAATATATATATATTTTTATTTTATTTTGAACTAGTCGGTAATTTTAAAACAGAATTAGTCATCAAATGAATAAAATAAAGTTTACAAATGGATTTTAGTAAGAGTTAATCTTTTATATATGAAATTTTTTAACTTATCTTTACCTCCAACTTTGAATATATCAAAATTAAAATGGCCAAAGTTGTATAACTTGCTAATAAATTTATTTTATTGAGTCGATCTTAGTTATTATACTAGTCTTTACTATTTGAATATATCAAAGTGAAGCTACACAAGTTACATGCAACAAATATATTTTTTTGTGAAATAATTTCTTTCTTTTGATTGAGTAAACTAATATATTTTAGAGATATAAAGAATAATATGACGAGATAATTCAGAAAGAATATATGTGTATATATTGATTTAGAGATTTTTCAAATCCTACAAAAACTTTTTTTTTTTTGAAGGAAAATCCTACAAAAACTTTTTCAATATCTTACGAAATTGAAATTGAAATTTACTTACAATTATATATGGATGCAGTTAGGAGGACCATCATGGCAAGTGAAACTAGGAAGAAGAGACTCGAAGACAGCAAGTCGTGCCGATGCTGATTCAGGCAATATCCCCGGACCATCATTCAGCCTTTCTCAACTCATCAAAAACTTCGACAATCAAGGCCTAAACGAAAAAGACCTCGTTGCCCTATCTGGAGCACACACTATTGGATTTTCGCGCTGTCTTTTATTTAGGGACCGAATCTACAATGAC
>Ga0315913_1009109_pt1 | contig 11670 bp, 11 predicted proteins | sample MpolsnodulesMG_FD_207736 | JGI IMG/M metagenome (GOLD analysis project Ga0315913, IMG submission 207736) | Medicago polymorpha root nodule microbial communities from Los Angeles, California, United States - small nodules | ecosystem: Host-associated > Plants > Roots > Nodule | place: USA... | reverse complement strand
GAAGGATTCGTCGTTATGATGAACCAATGATCCCAAGGCGCTTTTTATTATTATTGTTTTAAAACCTTTAAAACCCAAAACTTTACAATCAAACTCTCTAATCATCCATTAAAAGTAAATCAAATTATACAACTCCCTGTTGGAACGATACTCTCTTTTTACTACTTCGGCAAAACCGTACACTTGCGGTTTTGCTCATCATCTCCCATTTCCAGGCTTCATTCTCATATATTATCACATCCCTGCTAATTTGAACTTTCTTACTTATTGAATCATACAATTTGTATGCTCTAGTTGAGTGATAACCAAGTAAAATCATTTTTCACTTTTATCATCTAACTTGCTTCTCTTTGCATCTGGAATGTGTTCAGAGCAGATTGAACCAAACACTTTCAAGTGTTTGACACTTGGTTTTCTTCCATTCCAAGCTTCTTTTGGCACTTTGTTCTTCAACTTCTTAGTTTGACATTTGTTCAAAATGTAAGTAGTTGTACTAACTGCTTCTCCCCAAAAATATGTGGCATATTCTTCTGCTTTAACATACTTCTGGCCATGTCAAGGATAGTTCTACTCCTTCTTTCTGCTAAGCCATTATGTTGAGGAGTATAGGGAGATGTGACTTCATGAGATATACCTTCATTGTTGCAGAATTCTTCAAAACTCTTAGAGGTATACTCTCCACCACCATCAGTTCTCAAGATCTTAATTGATTTTTCACTTTCCTTCTCAACTAAGATCTTAAACTTCCTGAACACTTCTAAAGCTTCACTCTTTAGCTTTATAATATACATCCATAGAATCCTGGTATGCTCATCTAAAAAAGTGATAAAGTACTTGCTTCCACCTATTATAGGTACCTCAAATGGACGACAAATGTCAGAGTGTATGACCTCTAATGCAGTTTTTGACCTCTTAGGCTTCTCAGACACAAAAGGGAACCTACTTTGTTTATCCTTCAAACATGTTTCACAAGTTTTCTTATGTGCATCTAAAATTGGTAAGCCAGATACTAAATTCTTAGTGCTCAAATATGATAAGCTCCTAAAATTTAGATGACCATACCTCATATGCCATAACCAGTTTGAATCTTCATCGGTAGTAGCTGACATACACAGATCTCTTGCTTTTTGAATGTTACACAAGAAAGTTATATTCTTTGTTAGTTTTGACTTCAGTACCAGATTATCTTGTTTATCATATAAATGCAAGATATTGCCTTGCATAGTGACTGAAAACCCCTTCTCAATCAATTGTCCAATACTCAATAGATTGCATTTCATTCCTAGAACAAGTAGCACTTTCTAAATTAGTGCATTTCTTCCATATTTCATTTTTATAGCTATGTCACCAATTCCTTCTAACACAAGATTTCTGTTATCTGCAAGCCTAACATTTGTTTTTCTTGATTAATAAAAGTTAATCAGCCATTCTTTATGACCAGTCATATGATTTGAACACCCTGAATCAAGGTACCAATCTTCACACAATGGATTTGCTTCACATGTAGTAGCCATCAACAAAACTACTTCACGGTCTGAACCATCTTGTGCTATGTTTGCCTTCTCTTCATTTTTCTGATTCCTTTTTCCATCTTTCTTGTGCCAACACTCCTCAGCATAGTGCCCAAACTTCTCACAGTTGTAGCATTGAATCTTTCTCTTCTCAACATCCTTTCTTTTGTTCTGATTATTGCTGAAGCTATACCAGATTTTGAATTTTCACCCTTTTCATCAGGCTTACCCCAATTTCCCTTCTTGAACTTTCCTTTCCCTCTCTACTTTGAATTCTTGTCATATCCATCCTTCTTGATGGTTTGAGCTTTCAAAGCTTGTTGATCACTTCTTTCTGAACTTCTTTCAACCACTAACATCTCATGAGCTTCAAGTGATGATTGAAGTTCCTCAATCTTCAGAGTTTTTACATCTTTGGATTCGTGTATAGCAACTACTATGAAATCAAATTTAGATGTGAGGGATCTCATTATCTTACCCACAACTTGTTGATCTGATACTTCTTCTCCACATGCCTTTATCTGATTCACTATAGATTGCAATTTGGAGATGTAATCATTGATCCTTTGATCATCCTCCATCAGCATCAACTCATACTTCCTCCTTAGTGACTGAAGCTTCACTTGCTTCACATTATCACTACCTTCATAGTATTTTTCCAAGATATCTCATGTTTCTTTAGATCTTATTATCTTTGAGATCTTCTCAAAGTGATTAGAATCTACATTTTGTTGAATGTAGAACAATGCCTTGCAATCTTTCTTCTTCTGCTCTTTGAATGCTGCTCTTTGAACATCTGTTGCATTTGCAGCAAGATCTTCATATCCATTCTCCACTAATTCAAGAACAGCTTGCTCACCAAAGAGTGATTTCATCAATGCACTCCACCTTTCCCAGTTCTTTCCATCAAGAACCAGTATGTTTGTTCCAAAACTACCATTGTTGGCCATGATTGCTTCGTACGAAATCTATGAATCTTAGCACTTCACTCGTGTTTCCCAGAAAATTCACCCCTCACAATATCTCTCGTGTTTCCCTGAATGATAACCCATATTGGCTCTAGATGCCAATTATTAGCGCAACTTAGATTTCTTCATGCACAAGCAATCACAATTTTAGGGTTTCTATGAAGAAGATGAAGTTGGTTATGGTGGTTTTAGGGTTTGTTATAGATTGGAGAGAGAGAGAGAGAGAGAGAGAGAGAGAGAGAGAGAGTATTGAAAGTTTGTTATTCACACACACTTATGAAAAGAGGTTACAAGCAAGTATATATACACAATGACTTGGAGATCAAGTCTCTTGTAACTACTTATCCAACTTATTCAAACAAAACAAAACTAAAGTCTTAATAACTTGCTAATTATGATTATGGATTAAAACACATAAAACTAATAAAATTATTGGCAGTATCAGTTGTTAGTGTTCGTGTCGTGTCTGATGTTCGTATCTATGCTTCATAGCTCTCATTTCTCATTATAATAAGACCTCTCACTTGATATGTCCCTTGTATACATATAAATCATCACATTATAAAAGAAAATCAAAAGAGAAGACAAATATAATTCAAAGACAAACACGAGCAGCAAAAATAACAAATATGGCACAAGTTAAGGAACAACCACTTAGATATATGATCAATTTATTCACTTGTTTGCAAGGAAAATCATAAGAGAGAAATAGAAATCAAAAAGAAATGAAAAGGAACATGAAGTAGGGCCACGCAAAAAGAGGCGAACATGATTTAAAATGTGAAACACCTTTAATTTCTATTCTTACAATTTGAACACCAGTTATTTTTGTAATATCAAAGTGTATTTATCAGATGACCATGTTAGATTTACCTAAGTACACATCAACAACAATAAATCATAATCTTGTCGATACTTTAGAACATCTCATACTACAACCCTATGAACAAAAAGTAAGGTAATAATTGCTCCATTTTCCTTGATGGAGATAGAGTTGGTGGTTAAGAAAAGTGATGGTAACAAAAGTTTGGGGCCCGACGGATTTAATTTTGCTTTTTTAAAAGATTTTTGGTATCTTGTGAAACATGAAGTGCGCACAATGTTTGACCAATTTTATGCAAACGAGAAGCTCCCTAAAAGTTTCCTCTCTTATTTCGTTACTTTGATCCCAAAGGTTAAAGCACCGTTGTCTTTGAAGAAATTTCGCCCGATTTCGCTTCTTGGTTGCCTTTACAAAATCCTTTCTAAGGTTTTGGCGGCGATACTTGCAAAGGTAATGCACTCTATCATCTCCGTATCTCAATTGGCTTTTTTGAAAGGTAGGCATTTGGTGGATGGAGTGTTGGTGGTGAATGAGGTGGTTGATTTGGCAAAGAAGTCGAAACGGGAATGTTTGATTCTCAAGGTGGATTTTGAAAAAGCCTATGATTCGGTGGATTGGGGTTTTTTGGAATACATGATGAGAAGGGTGGGCAAGTGTGACAAATGGGTTATATGGATGAAGGTTTGTGTGTTTGGGGGAAATATGTCAATACTCGTTAATGGGAGCCCGACAAAGGAGATTAATCTTCGAAGAGGTTTGAAACAAGGAGACCCTCTAGCTCCATTCTTGTTCCTCTTAGTGGCGGAAGGCTTTAGTGGTTTGATGTCAACCGCGGTGGATCGTAATTTGTTTCAAGGTTTCGAAATTAAGAGAGGTGGCATGGTGATCTCTCACTTGCAATATGTCGACAATACGCTTTGTATAGGGGTCCATACGGTTGATAATCTATGGACTTTGAAGGCTATGTTGAGAGGTTTTGAAATGGCTTCCGAATTTAAAGTGAACTACCATAAAAGTTCATTGATAGGGGTCAATGTTCCAATAGGCTTTATGGAGGCGGCTTGTAGATTCTTGCATTGTAGAGAAGGTATTGTTCCGTTCAAATATTTGGGGTTGCCGGTGGGAGCAAATCCTAAAAAGAATTCTACTTGGGAGCCTATGTTGGACCAATTGAGAAATAGGCTTAATTCTTGGGGCAATAAATATGTTAGTCTTGGTGGGCGAATTACTCTCCTCAATTCCGTGTTGAATGCCATCCCCATCTTTTTCTTGTCTTATTTGAAAATGTCGACGAAGGTGGTTAGAATGGTGATCCGTATCCAAAGAGAGTTTCTTGAGGGAGGTGTGAGAGGTGGCCAGAAATTGTGTTGGGTCAATTGGAGGAAGATTTGCCATCCCAGAATTAAAGGGGGTTTAGGAGTGAGGGATGTCAAAGTGGTGAACATGAGTCTTTTGGCTAAGTGGAAATGGCGCCTTCTACAAGAGGACTTACTTCTTTAGAAAGTAGTGTTGTTGGAGAAGTATGGCGAGAATGCTAGAGGGTTCACACCGGTGGAAGGGGGGGCTAGATGGCCTCGGTTTGCGTCGGGGTGGTGGAAGGACTTGATGTCGTTGGAGGGTGGGATGGCGGCGAATTGGTTCACGGCTAGAGTGGTCTATAAGGTGGTAAATAGGAGGAGCACTAGCTTTTGGAAGTATAGGTGGATAGCGGAGCAATCGCTAGCAACTTCCTTTCCCCGGATTTTCTCCATTTCGTCCCAAAAAGAGGCTAAGGTGCGTGATTTATGGACATGTCAAAATGGGGAGGTGCATTGGAATCTTGGTTGGAGGAGGCAACCTTTTCTTTGGGAACGCAACTTAATTCACAATTTGTTGGCTCTCCTTGAAGGTGCCACTTTGAGGGAGGAGGATGATAAGTGGTTGTGGTTACCGGAAGAAGGAGGTGCTTTCTTGGTTCGCTCTTCTTATAGAGTGTTGGAAGAAATTCTTTTGTTGGAAGGTGGCTTGAACCCGCTAGAGGAAGGGGTGTTTACAAAACTTTGGAAGAGTCCGGCTCCATCAAAAGTCATTGCTTTTTCTTGGATGTTACTTTTGGACCACATTCCAACTCGTTCCAATCTTGCGTTTCGTCGAGTCTTAGCCGCCGGGGAGGATCATAGTTGTGTGTTGTGTGGGCTAGGAGAGGAGTCAACAACACATCTCTTTTTGCAATGTGATGTTGTTTCTTTGATTTGGCGAAAGGTGATGAGTTGGTTGGGCTTTAATTTTATCACACCTCAAAACATGCTTGTGCATTTTGAGTGTTGGAGTGGGGAGGCCAATTCTAAGCAATTAAGGAATGGTTTTTGGTTGATTTAACATGCCTCAATTTGAATGATTTGGAAGGAAAGAAATGCAAGGATTTTTAAAAACCAATATAAAGATCATGGGGAAGTGGTGGATGATATTAAGGGGTTGTCTTGGTGTTGGTCATTGAGTAGATTACGGATTGCATCTTGTCTTTTCTATGAGTGGTGTTGGAATCCGAAGGAATGTTTAAATCGAAAGCTCAGGCAGTCTCGTATTTAGTGCAGGCTGACATTAGGTGGTGGTTTAGGAAGGCCGAGTGTGTGTTTGTAATTATGGGCACATTTTGGTGTTTTTTTCCATTTGCCTCTGTTAAGTTTCGGTTCTGTCATGGTTTTAGGAGTGCCTAGCGCACGTTTTTGCTCCCTGCCTGGCCTGTTTGTATTTTGTTTTGTTTCTTGCCTGTTACACATCTTGTGCTAGGCCTAATACATATGCTGTTTCAAAAAAAAATACATAAAGTAACACACATAAGTTTTAAACTTCTTATATCTAAGATGTGGTGGCATTTAGCATGGGAATGGAAAGTTTTTTCCCATGATGGGAAAGGCCATACAGGACCGTTGATATATTAGTGTTCTATTCCAACGGTTGAGATTCTTTACCTGTTAATGGCAATAACTTTTTGATGGAACACAGGAAACAAAAATGGTGACCCCACCAATTCATTAAATAACCTTGTACATAATTTGTTTGCAATATTGACTTTTTGCAAGTAAGTTGGATCCCAATTTTTCCAGCATGATTATCCGATTGACATTTCTTAACCCATGTTTTACCCAGATTTTTCTTTGAAGACATTAAAGCCATTTTAACAATTTGTTTGTTTAAATAATTTTTTAGTGAATAAACCAAAAATTAGGCCGAAAAATAATAATTAGGCTACACCTTGAAAGACTCGCAGCAAATTCACTACTTTGCTCAATTTAAAAAATTTCAGGAGTTCTAATTATACCCATTCTGCACTGCAGTTTAAGTATGTTGATATGAACATTTTTTTTATATTTTTTTATTTTGGTTACCATTTATAACTTAAACAAACGTTAGAAAGTCATTATAATTTCAAAAATAAGATAAATCTTATCTTTAATCGACGATTAAAGATCACCACACCAAATATGATGCAAACGACTGGAGAAGAATTACGATCGGAGTAGAAGTAATCCTTTCCAGATCTGACTAGGAGTGCAAAACACAAAGATTTAGATTAACTGCACCTCTACTTGTCAAATTTCTCAGCGATTAAAAGATTAATGGCAGTTATGAGGTAACATATTTTGTTCAACATTAATAAGAGTGGATTGTATTTCTTCTCAGCGATTAAAATGGAAGCTAAATTAAAAATATTGTTGTTACTAAAGCAAGTGTGTTCTCGTGAAAGAGGATGTGAACATAAAAACAACAGTGAACAATAAAATATGTTTGTCTATTTTGTTTTTCATTTATTTAAATATAGTAGCAACCTACACGTGTCCTTATTTATTGGCCTTTCCCATCATGTGAAACAACTTCATGTTCCCAGGCTAAACCTCGCCCTAAGATGTATATCACATAAGTTTTACTTAACTTAAATTGAATTTACTGTGAAGTTTTTTTGCCCATGCTAGCAATTTGTCTAATATTGTAGCAAGGAGTTCATGCTCCTCTGAGTCAAATCAAAATCACCTCTCACTTCATCAATGTGACAACTCACATCAACCTTGCAAAGTAATCAAGGTGTCCTGAAAAAGAATGATACAAAATTATAATTCAAAACAAAAGATAGTTATATAACATTACGTTTCCTTGTCCTTGACATGACAACACTAGTAAAAATTTGTACTTTACCTATTAAAGAAACCTATGTGATGCTAGTAGGAGTTTAAACTTAATATTTCCTCTTTGTATCCATTATTATCTTCTTCAGCCTCAATTGCTCAACTTCTGCAAAAATTAAAATTGGCAACACTTACTTTACATATTTAATTTTACAAACACGCAAGCAAATAGGAAAAACCAATGTGACTTTTGTTTATTTATAGTTAGCGTATACTCGGCAATTGATTTTGGAGAAGCCTTTTCCATGTGTTCAACCTACGTGCCACCAAGCTAACTTGTCATTGCTTTTATGTCAGAAAGTATATTGGCAGAGAACATGATCAACAATGTATGAAATACAAGCTGTCAAAATATGCATGAATGCAGCAAAATAACAAAGCCTAAGTTAGTAATTCCACACCTCACTTTAATGGCATAATTCTTAAAATAAGTATAGCATCAAGGCAGGTTTTAGCATGGGGAAATTGTTAAATTTCTCCATCTTAGACCAATTTTGTTTTATATGTGTTATTGCCTGTACTCCTCTGTTATTACCTGTACTCCCTGTTTTCTTATATTTCAATTCAGACTCTAATTAAAAATAATAATTTGACCCCAATTGTTTTAGTTAATTCATTTATAGGTGGATACTTGATTTTTTTACCCTCCTCTATTGTTTTTTTTTTTAGAAACCCTCCTCTGTTGAAAAGTATAACACCCGTTACTCAATCTCATTTTCAATATACTTAATTGCTATTCATTATTTTTTTAGATCTAGAATCCAATCCCTAAAAAAAAAATTCTTATTCACCAAATTAACCACAATATGATTTAGGGGGAAATGGGCTGAACGAAGAAAACAAATCAAAATCCCATGTTCTTCTTCTCTCTCGTGCATCTCCTCCATGGCACTAACCACCAATCTTCCATTTTTGTGAGTTCATACTTGCATGTGATAACCGATGATCTCTCTCCATTGATGGAAGTGGTAGGAAGCTAAGGTAAGAAAATTTCCTCTATTTCAATTCCCTCCACCAAACCCTTTTTCCCAATTTCCTTGTTTCCCAAAATCTTGTGATTAAGTGTTGCACCTGTATGAATTGGGCTTAATATGGTATTGGAGATTGCTAGGAGCTTTTCTTCACTAATACAACTTGAATCCTTCGTTGATTTAGGTGTCTTTGTTGCGTTTCGTATCCAACAAATCTTGTTCTAGTTGATGCGTTTTGCCACGTTTTGAAGCGCGGTTGTTGTTCGATCTCGGCGGTTGTTGTTGTTGTTCGATTGCCGCTTTTATATGAATTTTGTTCATCTCTGTTGTTGTTACTAATGGAAGACGAAGCCACATCTGCTACACGCGTTGTCTCACGGTCAAACGATGACGAAGTTGATCCAACCCAGGTTCTTTTTTTTTTCATTTATCTTCTTCATTTGTGTTAGTTCTCGTTGATTGTGTATTTTGACCCTTGAATTTTTCCATGATTTTGTTTCCATTATCTTTTTAAAAATTCCAACATTGTTGTTGCTGATTATTTTGTTTTAAAAATAATTTTATTGTTAATTAATTGTAAATTCAAGTTAACTAATTACATTTACAACTGCTGTTAATTAATTGACACACAATGATTCAATGTTGCTGGTTATTCTTTTTGTAATTTTTTTTTGTTTGTTGTTAATAACTTGTAGGGATTGGAAGACACAATTATAAAAGCTTTTTTATGTTCACTTTTGACTGCAAGATATTTTATAAAAAAATTGCACAATCAGTGTTTTTGTTGTTTATTATTTGGTTTCTAAATTGGTTTTGTTGTTATTATCTTATAGGGATTGGAAGATAAGTCATTAGATGATGAGTATGGTACTGACTTAAACGAGGAACATCTTGCCAATTCTGGATTTGATCGACGTAATTTTGATGACGATACTGCAATTAACGGGCTTCAAGATATATGGAAAGTTGAAGTAAATGAGGCACCTGCTGAGTACATTATGATATTTCATTTTCCAAATAATGAGGTTGCTTTTGTGTTTTACAATTGGTACGCTAATGTGAATGGTTTTGATGCCCGGAGAAGCAAGTTTATGAGGAACATCAAGGGTGAGATAACGCAACAGACTTTCCTTTGCTACAGGGAAGGTGCTAGACAAGTAAAAGTTGATGCAGGGGTGATTAGGAAGCGACGTTCAAAACTACGGGCCAGATGTGGTTGCTTGGCAAAATGTCGTGTTCATATTGAAGCTACCAATGGGAGATGGTACATCAAATATTTGAATGACGAACACAATCACCCCTTATTGGATGACAAATTTATGGGCATGTTACCTGCAGATAGGAAGATGACGGAATATGATATATTGCAAATGAACAACATGAGAAAGGTTCGGATTAGGACCCCTCAGATATACGGTTTGTTTGCCAATCAGGCTGGTGGGTATCAAAAGATTGGATTCAGAAAAAAGAGATATGTATAATCAGTTAGAGAGGCAAAGGCGATCTAACATTTCAGATGCAAGTGATGCCCTTGGATTTCTCGAATCAATGAGATCTACTGATGATAAGATTTTCTAGAAGCATACTGTAGATGAAGATGGAAGATTGGAAAAGTTGATATGGTTTGACGGTGTAGGACAAATGGACTATTCTGTGTTTGGTGATGTTTTGGAATTTGACGCTACATATCAAAAGAACAAGTACTTGTGTCTGTTGGTTGTTTTCTCCGGTGTCAATCATCACAATCAGAGTATTGTGTTTGGGTGTGCCATTGTTCGTAATGAGACAGAGCAAACATATGTGTGGTTGTTGGAGCAATTTTTGACAGCAATGGGAAGTAAAAGTTCTACATCAGTCATAACAGATGGAGATTTCTCTATGCGAAATGCAATCAAAAGAGTCTTTCCTGATGCTCACCATAGACTTTGTGCTTGGCACCTTCTCCGCAATGCAACAAGCAACGTAGGAAATGTCCAGTTTGTATCTAGATTAAGACAATGTATGTTGGGTGATTATGATATTGTTGAATTCAAGCATAAATGGGAATCAATGGTAGTTGAATTTTGTGTTGAGGAAAACAAATTGGTAAATGAATTGTACGAGAAGAGGAATATGTGGGCCACTGCTCATATTCGTGGTAATTTCTTTGCTGGTTTTAGGACGACTTCTCGTTGTGAAGCTTTGCATTCTCAACTGGGTAAGTATGTTAATTTTCAAAACAATCTTTTGGAGTTTTTACACCATTACTTTCGTTGTCTGAGTTTTATGAGGTACAAAGAAGTCGAAGCAGATTTTTCTTCGATCCATGGAGAGATTGTAATGCAGACTGAATTTCATTCTCTTGAGAGGTCAGCGGCTAATGTTTATACAAGAGAGATATTTTTTCTATTTCTTCCTGTACTAAAGAAAGCATGCAGATTAAAGGTGTTGGGTGTTAGACAAACCACAAGTAGTTATATATACACAGTGTCAAAGTATTGTAGAGAAGAGTTAGAATGGCAGGTGTCATATTACCCAGCTAGTCTCGAATTTAAGTGCTCTTGTTTGAGGTTGGAATCGTTGGGTATTCCATGCGAACACTTAATTTATGTAATCACATATTTGGACATTGTAAAACTCCCTGATTGTTTAGTTTTGAAGAGATGGAGAAAGGACGTGAAAGACTCATTGCCAATTTCAAATGATTGTTTGTCTTCTGCCTGGGACCCATCAATTGTAAGTCAATATGTTGGTATTGTCGAGCATTGCAAGAGGATGGCATGTGCTGCTGTAAAATGTCGAAATGCAGAGTACGTACGAAGTACTATAGAGTGGATAAGTACACGTACAGAGACATTGGAGTCAATTGCTGCAGAGGATATTCCGACTCATTCTGACTTAAAAGGTGTTTTCGAAGAAAACTTGATGAACCCATCCTGTGCTAGAACTAAAGGTTGTCGTAGTGTTGTGCCATCTGCTAGTAACCGATCAAAGCGACCATCACGTAAAGCACCAGCATGCGGTGTATGTCGTGAAGAGGGTCATAACCGAAAGTGTTGTCCTGTTCAAAGACGGGCTGATGCCATGTCCCAAAATCAAGTTGGCTCAAATGTAATGTATTATGAAGATGAAGAGTGGCAGTAGCCAAATCCTCACTAGGTAATTATGTCATTATTTATATGTAAAATTATCTTAACATATTGATATGGCTGAAGTTATTTGGTACATGTCTAACGGATACATGAAATTTGTTTA
>Ga0315913_1009107_pt1 | contig 11672 bp, 10 predicted proteins | sample MpolsnodulesMG_FD_207736 | JGI IMG/M metagenome (GOLD analysis project Ga0315913, IMG submission 207736) | Medicago polymorpha root nodule microbial communities from Los Angeles, California, United States - small nodules | ecosystem: Host-associated > Plants > Roots > Nodule | place: USA... | reverse complement strand
GGTCTTAATGTAATTTATTTATTTAATTACGTTTTTTTGCATATGATTTAGAATGTAATTAATTAGGCCTTTATGTAATTTATTTTATCGCAGACCGTAGAATGTATAATAGGTTTTTATGTAATAGTTTTAGGTGCATGTGTGCGTGTGTGTGTGTATGTTTACCTTTTTATGCTTGGTAGTTTAGGTTAAAGGTCCTTGTGGTGGTCCAACGCCACCATAAGGTAGCGTAAAACAAATCAAACGTCAATTTTTACCCCGAACTACGAGGTTTTGATCCCTCACAGGTACGTAGGCAAAGGACCTAGTCCTTCCAAATCAATAAAAAATGTAGATAAATAGGTCTCTTTTCCTTTACCACTTTTAAATACCATTTTTTTAAATACCATTTTTAAAAGCAAGCAAGTTATAGCACAAAACGTTAAATAAAACGAAGAGGTTCCCATAGAGTACTACGGACATAAAGGGTGCTAACACCTTCCTTTATGTAACTAACCCTCGAACCCAAAATCTTTTCAAAGGGGTATTTTGAACTTTTTCCCCCTTTTTCTCTTAAAATTAAATGTTCAGTCGTGAAATAAAATAGTGAGTCTATGCTAATAAAATAGCTTCATCTCCGAAAAATTTCGCGACACAAGCTCTCTTTGGTTACGTGAACTATTTGGCTTTCAATTGTTTTTGCTTTCAATTGAATTATCCTTCAAATCATTGAGAACAACCTTGCCCAATCCTGCTTCACATTGTTTCTCTCTTCTCGCAATTCATTGAACCTGTTACTTCAATTTGAGGTCGCGCAGCCGCGCTAATGCCTTTGAGCATTACAAAGGCTGAGTCACGCGTCAATCATACCTAGAAACAGTCTGGTGAATTGAAGTCAAACATCTGATGGCATACACGTGCCCTTGGCCGTGTGTGTCCGACACCGTACCTTCAGCAGTTGAGATTATCGCAGTGGACCAAAGATTTCAAATACCTTTCTCAGAAACAGACACATGTATCGCTTTGGATTCGCTTGGTTGAGTTACCGCAAGAGTATTGGCAGGAGAGAACTTTGAAGGAGATCGCAAGCGCGGTTGGCACCCCGATTGACATTGATGGACCGACACGAAACCTCACTTTTGGGTACTATGCAAGAATTTTAGTTGACATTGATCTTTCAAAGAGAGCATATGATGAAATTCTTGTTGAAAAAGAAGGATTTGCTTTCAAAGTGGAGGTCCAATATGAGCGGAGACCGTTATTTTGCCATCACTGTTACTCTATTGGGCACAATGTCTCCACTTGTCGTTTGTTACATCCACAACCACCAAAGGACAAGAATGATCGAGGGAAACAAAGTATTATTGCCGATACAGCTCCCCCTAAACCATCTCGACAGAACAATAACGTGGGAGCTTCCACTTTGGCCAATGGAAGCGCTTGTACGTAGGTTCCGGTTTCGGTTGCTTCAACAGTTGCTACCACCCATAGGGTACCAGTTTCTGCTACTCCTACATCACTGGCTTTGACTACACTCGACATTCCAGCTCCTTCCCCTGCCTTGAATGCTAATTCACAACTAGGGCCGGTTTCTATTGTTACATCAACAGTGGCTACACCTCAGACGGACGTGTCCATGCCGTCTTTGTCGTCAAACTCTTTCAGCTTTCCGTTACACAATGTGTTTGACATAATTTCTCCTGAGAAGCTGCCATGTGTTACGCCAGTGTTAGAGGTTGTTTCCCCTGTTGCGCATGATGACGTGCATTCTGAGAAAGCGGAGCGATTGCATCAGACATTGCGGGAGGAGTTGGAGAACTTCGCGGTGGACGATGTTACTGTTACGCTTTCTGATGATGTGGAACACAATCACTCGATCCCGCGGGAGCTGGTTGAGAGTCCTAAGGGTTCCCATGAGCATGTATCACATTCATCCCCTGTTGAGCATATTGAAGTGCATGAGGTGTCTGTAGAATCGGTTCATGTTCAGATAGATACGGTTGTTGAGCACGTTGACGTGCATTCTGGTTCACGCAGTTCTACGGTTTTACCTGTGGTTATTGAGCAGCCCATTGCTGAAAATGTTAGCATGCCCACGACAATTCAAGATCAACAAGTGGTTGCCAGTTTACAACAACAAGAAGTTCATCCCAACAATAATATTCAGCACGGTTTAGACTTGTGGGAAAGAGTTCGTGAATATGACAAAAGATCAGCTGATGAAGATTTCACGTCGGTCCTAACTAGGAAGCAGAAACAGAAACTTAAATTACAACAAGTATTGTCGAAGCAGCCTACTAAAACCCGTGCTCGAGGTGATCCTCATTCGACTGATCAATGAATTTCTCTATTGGAATGTTAGAGGTATCGATAATTCTGATACTCGGATTGCTTTAAAGATCTTATATCTGTCTCATAAACCTATTCTTATTTTTATTGCGGAACCGGTGATTACGGTTTGGCTTCCATCTCTTTCGGATGATTTTAAGGTTGATTTCTTTAGGGATAGATGTGGTTTACCTAACTACAGATTTGGTTGTTTTTTATTTATGTTTTTTTTTTCTTTTCTGTTTTCTTGAGGGTTTTGGCCTAGTCCCCCCTCCTTTGTAATTATTTTTTCCCCTTTTTTTTTAATAAAATTTCTAGAGTTTGGCGACATAGGATGAAGGTTTCTCGGGGTGACAACCTATTTGGGATGTCGATGTTGTCTCTTAATGTATGTCCTCTCTCATTGCTTATCAAAAAAAAAAAAAATTCTTAATTTCTTCAATTAGGTCTTTTTCCTCTTCCTCTCCTCTCATTTTTTTTTTATATTTTTGACAAAAAAGTTTCATTTTTCTTCTTTATTTTTCTCTTCACCTTCGTGATCTACTATTCTTCTCATCATATCTTTCTCTCAATATTTTTAACTTTTTTTTTTTTGGTACAAAAAAAATAAATTTCTCAATATTTTTAACTTTAATCTATATTTTTGATACTATGCACGCCAGTAAATTTTCATTGTTTTATCAAGTGAAAAGAAAATACATTAAATAAAATTAAAAGTACAAAAGATTGAGGGCGTATAGCTGACCTAACCCAGTAAGATCATACAAAAGTGTAATAAACAAGCCTTAAAAGATAATAAAGTCAGGGACAAACTACACCTTTTCGAGACAACCCTAAAATAGGGCAAGTAAACAAAATATCAAGTTAACAAATTCAACCACCACGGGTTCGATCCAACGAACCCAACTTGTGGCGCGAACTCAAATTGCAAAAGAAATTGGTTTGTATTCATCTCCATATCAGCATAATAAGCGTTCGTTCGTATAAAAACAATAAATAAAATTGTCCGTCAAGACGGAAGAAGTTGCACATACCCAACGTTTACTGCAACAAAAACATCCCCAACAAGTTAACAACCACAAATTAATTGAATCAGACCCCAGGTCGAGAAGTTGTCACCCGAGCACTACAGTCATGAACCACAACCTCGAACTCGAGTACCAGAACCAAATATATTCAACTTTACATCGATGATGGTGGCGGTAGCCATCGCCGTTTCGAATGAATCAACACCATGACTTGTACGTCATGGGTACTCAAGTCATTTAACATTGTTGATGGAACTAGGTGAATTTCGTGTACCACTTTATACTGGCTTTATGTTTTGTTGTTGTTACACAATCTGAAGGGTTTGACATCAAAGAACAAAATTTTATTGTAAAAACAAAATTCAAAAATTGAAAAAGCATAATAATAAAGAAATTTGAAATTCTTAACTTTTAGGTGTCATTTGAAATTCTCTACCTTTAACTTGAACAAAATACTATAAATTTCCATCATTTTGAAAATTCTCCAAGTTATCATCCAAACAATGGAATTCACCCAAAAGTATTTAATTTCTTCATAATCTTACATTGCCTCAAAATTTCCTCATCCAAAAGTATTATAATTATTATTCTTTTATACTGACTTATTATTTGAAAATACCGTGCACTCTAGCAATGATAGATTTAGAGTTAGGCATGTTTTGCATAGAAATTGGAAAGAAAAAATGGGATTGAATTGAACCATACTAAGAATTCTTTCTTATATATTTTGAATTAAGACATATTTTGCATGACAAGCATTTGTATAATTTACAATAATTATATTACAAAATCCATATTCAATCTCCACAACAATTGTATTTACCAAATTCTACAGTCAAATCTTAACCATTCTAAAATTTAAATCTAAAAATAAAATGACCGAAAACATATGTCATCTTTAATTATAATCTAGAATTTTGATTGCTCGTATATTAGCAGCCTTGTACATTCTCCATTAACATTGAAAGTGAGGTAAAATTTTCATCTTCTTCTCCTTTTCTCACCTCCTGCAATAATAACAAGAAATATTACCTTAGAATACTAATTTCAAAAAACTTCATGAAAGTTTTACTTTACTTTATCTTAGAATTTAGAACTTTGATACTCATAATTTAAATCATTGTCTTTTATTTTTTTGTTATACACAATACTTACATGATTGGATTCCAAAATTGTTGGAGAGATATTGTGCATTCCCACAAGTTCTTTGCTGGATGATTTGATTTCAATATGTGTAGAGAAAAGTGCTGAAACTGGACGATGATCAGAGAACTTGCTTTCACTTCTAATATAGTAAAGTTGTTCTACTCCTTTACCATACCATAAAATTCTATCACACCTGCCCCATCAAAGGAATGTTGTTGGTTTTCACTTGTTATGTTGAATAAACTCTATACAATAATGTTCCCTAAAAAAACTCTATACAATAATGTTACTTATTACAAAGAAAATTTTCACCAAAGAGAGTACAAGATTAGATTTTAATAACAATGTACATGCAATGTTAAAAAAAAATCTTGCACATGCGTCCTATTATATTTTATGGTATAATGTTATTGAAATATGATTAGATGGTAGTGTAAAACTTTTTTATATTGTCGGAATATAGTAATTAAATTTAGAAGGAAAAAAAATACATGACCACACATAATGAATTTCAGGATTTTTTTTTTTTTTTCAAGTAACCTAGTGGAAAAAGAAATTCACCTTAAAGGTGAATAAGTGGGTGTTTGGGATTCGAATCTCGAACCCTGCATAAATTATGCATTATCCCTTACCAAGTGAGCTAAGTTCACAAGGACCAGGAAAAAATTATTTTAAACCTACTAATTAATTCTTAAAATTATGATAAATTAATTCTTAAAATTATGATAAATACAAGTCACAGATTATATTGTTGTTAACTCTCTACCAAAAAAATTACAGTTGTTAACTCTCAAGTAAATTTTACCCTCTACTGCATAGATTTAGATTGTCTGTAATCACAAATTCACACGTTCACGTAGTCAATGCTTTGGTGGCCTCAGATCGATGTTAGATGGTGCAAAAATCAAGCAGATTTTTTTATAAAACTCTGAAATATCAAGCTTAAAATATGGACCGTTAAAATATGGATCATCTGATTTTGATACAATTGGCACAAAAGTGCAAACTACATGAAAGTTTGCAATTTGTGATCATAGACAATTCAAATCCATATTTGATGGTCTATAATTAACAAAGATAAAAGTATAAGCAAGTGGTTACTATATTAAAAATTTGGACCAACCACGTCTATTTTTGTTGACCCAAATGTCTTTTGTAAAAAGGACTGAAGGGAGTAATTAAGAAAGAAAAAAGTATAAGCAAGTGATTACTATACCATGCTGGTGTTCTTTGCTTTTCTCCTGACCTAGTTGGAAGGCCACCACCACAATAGATATTGCCAGTGGAAGATGAGTATTTATATGTTGGGGCAAATTCTACATTACCTTCTTTCCAACCCTCAAAAACACCACCTTCTGCTAGCTCTTTTTGAAGTTGATCAAACTCTTGCAAAGCTTTCCAATCTTGCTTTCTTATTAGATGCCTAGCTAGATGGTCTTTCAAGTATAGTCTGTAGTTGAGATCCCCAAACCAAAATATACGACTGTTACATAATCAAATGTTTAGTTAGTGAATTAATTTTAGCTAATTAGTCACTAAACTTATTTTTAGTTTAGTTAGTCTAAATAGTTTTACTAGAAAGTGTAAATAAGAACATGACAAATCAAGTTTACTTTCCTACATATATGACATAGATTATTTATTTTTTTATAATCATATGTTATAAGTACGAGTGACTAATTTTTGTCGGTGATTCTAAGATGAGTTTTCACCTTCCAACAAGAATTTTTTCATACGCAATAATTAGAAATCAAACTTTTGAACATTTACCATGAGTCTTTTACCACTCGGACCAATCAAAAATAGATAATAAATTATCACCAATCATCTCAACTTCTAATGAAAATTATCTCAATTTCTTGGATAATAAATATCATCGATATTTTAAAATATTAGTGAGGCACATTATTATGAACAAAGGGCCCAAAAAAATATCACTAATTTCTTCGATAATTTTTTTTGAGCATATTGTTAAGAACAACCAAAAAAAATTATAGGAAAGTGTATATAGAAATATTTGTGCTACATGGGGTATATATAGAATAACGCGCCAAAATGACCAAAAACATTAACAAATTTCAACCCAGCCTTTCATCATATCAATGTTTGGGGCCTTTTTAAAGAATCTTGCTATATATACCCTCAAAAACCAAATATTTTTATACACACCCCCACCTTAAAAAAAAAAAATTGGACCCCCTACCGGCATGGGCCCCAGGCCATCGCACTCCCGGCCTATGCCTAGGGCCGGCCCTGTTTGAATAATTTTATTTTTTATTAGTAGAAAAGATGTTGTCAAAAGAAATTACTAATAAAGATGTGTAAGGATTAATTTTTAGAATCAAAACTAGGATCTTATGAGACCTTTTTTAGCAAGGAAAATGATATTTCTTTAATATTAGAAATATTAAAGATGCTGGCAATATGAAAAATGATATTTCCTTAGCATGGAACATTATTTGGACTTATACTAGAGTACTAGGCTAGGTTCATTTATGAAGCTAGCTAAGATTTTACCAGCAGGAACCCGAAATGTGTTATTCAATATAAGGGGGGCTATGTACTCCAAGCTACCATTAATTATTTCACAAACCATATCTAATTTTCATGGACTTGGATTTGGACTTCGCATAATTGAAAATGACCTGCTACCTAAGAAAGACTAAACTTGAAAACAACCGAATTAACTGCACTGCTATGTTGGAAAATGTTTCTATCAATAGAGTAGAGATTTTGATAAATTTTGCAAAAATTAATTGGTCCCAATTTTAAAATTTGGTTGGTTAGTTTTCCAATTCCCACTCACATTTTTTAACCTAAAAATGTTGATTTGATAAGTTTTTAATTGACATCGTAGAATTTTTGAAGTGAATTTTTAATAGGCTTAATTACAGTTTTAACCCATAAGTATCACAATCTTACGATTTGCCTCCTTATGTTATATCACACCAATGTTCCAACACTTTATAAAAATAAACCAACCCTCTAAGTTTACTCCCTGTTGCACTTTTGGCCCCTCAGACCAAGTCAATGTATACGTGGCACACACATCACTTAATGTGAGGTGTCACATGTGACTTTCTATTTTCTTAGGGGACCAAAATCGCAAGATTGTGATATTTAGAGGGCCAAAATTGTAATCAAGCCTAATAAAAAAGTGATCTGGGTGTCACGTATACATTGACTCAGTCAAAATTGGTCTGAAGAGCTAAAAGTGCAAAAGAGGATAAACTTAAGGGGCTGATTTGTTATTGTTTTTTTTATAAGGGACCAACATCACAAGATTGTGATACTCAGGGGGTCAAAGAGCAAAAACTGAATTTTAGAAATGGGACCAATTTCATAAGCTAGTAAAAATATGGTGACCAAAACTACAACAAGATTTTTTTTATAATAAACAATTAAGTTTCAATTTGAGTTACTAAAACTGATTTTCATTAGTCCAACCATCATAAACAAGAAAAAACGGAAAGGGACAAAATACAAGTAAAACAACATTAATATAAGGTAGAGACAAACTTACTCATGGCCTAAGATTGTTAGAGGATGATGTTTTGTGGTCCTAGGAAAAGATGTTCTCCTAAAAATTTCTTCAACTTGATGATTCCTTCTACCTTCATCACCTTTCTTTTCCCCAGAAGCTAAATGTGCTACAACAAAACAAAAACTTGTTCCTTCAATCAACATGCTAACTCCCACACAACCTTTGTTTCCTAAATATCCCATAACACCACATGCAACTGAACAAACTCTCACATTTGAAACACAATATTTTTCCAACACTTGTTCTTTTAACCATACACTTATGAATACTCCAACCATTTTTTTACCCGCCACCATTTTGTACTTGGTTTTGTTGGTTCCATTTCCTCCAATATTTTGATAATTTTCTTGATTACTTGATAAGGATGAATTTAACATAGGTGCTAACCATGGGAACTCAAATTTGTTGTTTAGTGTTTTTCCTATAAGATTATTCCAATTTGTTGCCACTGATGGATCTTCTGCCCCTATTACTGTTGAGGTCTTCAAAGGTACAATCTCTTGAAACCTGAAAGATTGATAAGCCTTTAGGACACTTGATAAGAAAATTAAAAATTGTAGTCTGCAACCCCGATTACGGCTGCAACATAAATAATTTTCAAGTCTTTGCGACCAGATTGCAAGTGTGGTTACATTTGTCTATTTATGGTTTTATATTGGGTCTACAACCACAATTGTGGTTGCAACATAAAATCTTTGAAGCCATTACGACTTGATTGCAACTGCAATTGAGGTCGCATCAGTAGCATTTGTTCACGTTTTCACAATACAAAGTCGAAACCACAATTTAGAACTAGAGTCTATTAACCTATATTTTATAAAATTTCTAACCAATTAAACTTACTTCGATATTAAACATGAATACATGCATACATCATAATATATTTATTTCTTAATCTAACGGTCTACAACCGGTCGTAGAATTTAAGTCATACATACCCAAGAACATATATATCTGCAGAATTCTTGAGATTTAACCACTCATCCAAATCAACAGCTAAGCTTCCTACAGGAGATCTCCCAGCAACATTCCAAGTACCAACAAAGATCCTGAAAAATATGCTTAGCCACATAATCCCATATCTCACAAAAATCATAGACTAATTATAAATATTTGTTTTACATTTTTAGTCAAATTAATTTCATGATGTAAATATACACATACATATATAGTAAACTAATTTACCTTAGCTTATTTGTTGAAATGCAAGAATCAAGTTCCCCGTATTCATCACTTTCATCTTCAACTATATCTGCAATGTAAAATGCAAACATAAGAACATTAACATAATAACATGTACCTATACATATTTTTTTCTAGGATAAAAATAAAAATTGTAATAATAATAATGAATTAAAAAAATAAAAATAATAAACCTTCAATTTCATACAAACTTAATGATGGCTTATTTTCCTTTTGTTTGGTGGTGAACCAATTGTATAGCCTCTTATATCTTGATTTTTGGTTCTTCAACTCCATGACTTATAATAAGATTTTGGAAGGATGATATATATCAAGGTTTGATTCCTTCCATGCAGGCCACAAACACACTAAGACCAATATCTATGACAAGAAGGAAAAAGGTTAAAACATCTCATCTACAATTTTTTTTACATATAATGGAGTTATTATAAGATGAAAGATGATTTGATAGGTATCATAGTGTTAATCGCCTTATAGCAACAAAAAGAAGTGACAAAATAAGGTAGCTTAAGATAGAGCTGGTTCTTTGAGCGTTGAACACAAGAGAGGGAAATAAGGGATATATATTTTAAGCCAAAAAAATAAAAGGCATATATATACGCAAGTTTAACTCAAACTAGATTTTTTTTGTAAAAAAAAAAAAAAACTCAAACTAGATTTTCCTATCCCTTATTTAATTAACTCAAACAAGCTTTTTAGTCCTCAATTTTATTTGTTTTAAATAAAAATTAAAGTCATGGGTTCGAATCCAGTCTTGGACATGTACCAATATTAAAACTTTTTGAGAGAGTTTGTCACCTATTTAAGTCCCACATAACTTGAGAGATTAGTCTATGTAGTTGTGTGTGAATGATATCTGATTAATTTTTTATTATGTACTCTTCATTCTTATTAATATGGCCAATATAGCTAATGTCCCTTTTAACTTAATTAATTGTCTCAAGTTCAATTTGATTTGATTTTGAAAATTCAAGGTCCGACCCAAAGACAAATTATTTTCTCGAGTTCAAATTGTGGTCTAAAATTGTAACAATATTAAATTTCTTAAAGAAGAATTGAATCACTTGTGGAATTCTTTCTTTTTCAAATAGTTTAGTGGTTAGAAATTTATTTTTTTAAGATGAATAAATGGGATGTCCGAGATTTAAATATAGACTCTTGTATATATTTAATATCTCTACCAACTGAACTAAACTTACGATAATCACTCGTGTAATTCTATCATCATATCTATCAGACTTGAGAAATTAGTGTATATAAATGATCGCAAACATATATAATTTATCCTAATAAAAAAAAAGTAGTAGCCAAGTTGATGTAAGAAGGTTCATTGTCCTAGAGTTGGAGGGGTGCAATAAATGACTGCATCCAAAGACAAGAAGAAAGTGGATATAGACCTCACAAGGTTCTATCATGTATTTGATTATTATAGCCTGTTAGGTGGTGCTGGTCACGTATGTCTCATGGATATCGATGTTAATGTCACATTATAATTGTTATTTTATTGTTATTATTGTTGAATGTTAAGTCAAATAATTTTTTATTGAAGTATTGTTCCTCATTTTGGACCATTATTCATCGAATAAAGACTATATATTTATTGTGACTAAATTCAGTTTCTTGTTTTTATTTACCTTGAAAGATCATATGATTGTAGGGTTGTGGATATTGTTTCTGTAATATGGACTTTGATGGTATTTAATTATGTGAACAAAATAGTGTTATTTATACTTTAATACTAGTGTTAAACACTATATTTTAAATGAGAATGCAAAGCATCAAATTGGAGGTATTTCATCAAGTAAATTCAACTGAACGTATAATAATTATTTTTTTAAAAAATAAATAAGGTGAACACTTCGCTACCTTTTTAGTCCAAAGTGTATATTCATCATCTAATCAGTATTCAATGTCATGTCATATTTTATTTTAATTTATTTTAAAACAAATTTACATTTTGAATAAATTTTATCTAAAAGTATCTGCATCTAATCAAACTCTAATGTTCTTGAGAATTTCTCTATGATTAAAATATTGACTAATAAACTCGAAAATGGAGATTAGTCTCATCATTTCCAATCCAAACGGAATATCCTTCGTAATCCTGTTTGTCCATATTTGATATCAACGAACTTTTTACCATTTCAAATGAATTAAATTATACATTTTTTCATGAGAACATCTTTGAAATTATAGCAAGCTATACATAAGAGTTTGACTTTTGATGTTTGTTTAATTTCCTTGTTGAATTGTATGCATGGAGATTGGAGATATTAGTCAAACTCAGAATGATAAAAATCTATCTAACAATGACAATTTAGATTTCAGATTTAAGGTATATTTTAGTGTCCAATATGCACTAATAATGTCCATCATTGACACTTTGTTTTAATAGAGAATGAGAAGCTTTATTAGATATGGCATATCGTCACAATATTTTCTTA
>Ga0315913_1009106_pt1 | contig 11673 bp, 6 predicted proteins | sample MpolsnodulesMG_FD_207736 | JGI IMG/M metagenome (GOLD analysis project Ga0315913, IMG submission 207736) | Medicago polymorpha root nodule microbial communities from Los Angeles, California, United States - small nodules | ecosystem: Host-associated > Plants > Roots > Nodule | place: USA... | reverse complement strand
ACTAATCAACTATCAATAACTTTATATCATTATATTTCAATTTTTTAATATTAAAAGAGTGCGGGTCCCGCTTAAAAGTGGGGTCTTACAAGACCCTGAAAAAGATTCTTCCTATTGGGGATACCTAATAGGTATCAGGTCTTAAATAGTTAAGACCCTCCCAATGGAGATGGTCTTAGTGCCACATTACTATCAACAGCCTACAACTAAATTGAACTTTGTTGGATATTGACACATATCGGACACCAAACACACTTTCAATTTGAAATATCAATAATACAACGTAACATACATAAGTGAAGTATAATTCATAAATATTCATCTTATTATTCAATAAATATCTGTACAATCTAGAATTTCATTGGCCTCAATTATATTTCAAAGTATTATTGAAACTAAAAGTGTGATTTTTTAAATTGATATTATGGTGAAATGTGATTGAACTCTTTTATCAAATTATGATTTGCAATACTTTTTAAATTATGTTCACAAAAATCTACATAGTGAAAAATAGTGTTATATTACAAGTGTATAATCACTAATAATTTCCTTAAAAAAAATCACTAATAATTTCTTTGTATAAGTTTTTAGTTCTTAAAATACCATTCCTTGTTAGCTTCTACACAATGCTATTTTTGAATTTTATTATTTTAGAAGAATTAATCGACTAATTGCTAATAATGATTTCTAAAATCATATGTTTGAATGAAGAAAGTGACTACGGTTCCTAACAATGTTCATATATTCTAGATAGTGTTCACATTCTTTGAATTTTATTATTTTAGAAGAATAAATCGACTAAATTGCTAATAATGATTTCTAAAATCATATGTTTGAATGAAGAAAGTGACTACGATTCCTAACAATGGTCATATATTCTAGATAGTGTTCACATTCAAATATTGAACAATAAACCAACTCTAAACTTTTATAGAAACAAGGGCATAACAATGTAAAGATACAAAGGCGATAAATTACAAGTAAAATAGACCGTTTAATTGATTGTGTGTCAACTACAATTTACAGCATTTATTTTCAAATTAGCTTCTCTCCGATGAGATTATTCATGTGAGAGAGTTCAGTCTTCAGCAGGGGTGTTCGTGGGTGGGTTTGAGTGAGGTAAAATAACCACTCGTTATACTATTGGGTGAGTTTGGGCAAACCCACTATTTTTTAGGTAGGGTTGGATTGAGTAATTGGTTACCCAACTCATTTTTCTATTTTTTTAATATTAAATGACTAAATGATAAGTTCTCATAATTTTGTTTTAAAATAGTACTTTACTTTTTAATTTTCTTAAATTTTTTTTTTAACTTATTTTACTATAATTTTATGCATCATAGAATATCAAATAATAAACTTCATCATAAAATACTTGCAACAAACTAAAGTTGCATGACATAAATTTGCATTAGTATCAAAATAACAAAAAAGTACAACATATTAATTTGTAACTCTAATATGTTTTGATTTTCAATATATAGGGTACAATGTGTATGTTTTGGAAATATAACTTTCTTCTACCCTATGAAAATAAAGATAAAAAAAATATTAACATTATTGGGTAAGTGAGTTTTTTGGGTTTGGGTCTGATTTTACCCGAAACCCATTTATTTTTTTGGGTTTTTTGGGTGGGTTTGACCGGGTTTTCTGGGTTGACCAAACCCATGAACACCCCATAATCTTTTAGTCGATTAACATCCTAAACTCGTAAAGAAAGCCCCAGCAAGGTTTTGCAACTCGAGAGTTTACCTCAACTCGTTTTGCCCAGGTAAACTCGACTCGAGAACTCGTACGAATTTACCTAAAATTAAAATTATATAAAATTTATTATATGCAAGACATATATAAGTTAATATAATATTGTAAATAGGTCAATAGTGCAAAATATGACTTAATTACAAAGGCAAATTATGCCAAACTACCATAATAAAACGGTATGCTCAACTTAGCATCAAAATACAAAAATTAATGCACAAAATCTTAAGTTTCATAAGTCTTCCATCCATAAAACCATCCAAAAAAGCAAGTTTCACAAGTTCCTAAAGTTGTTAATAAAACTATCTAAAAAAATAAACTAGTTAATTTCTTCAAAAGGTCAACAAACACCACCACCGCAACCCTAACCAGCAACGCAATCACACATTGAAATCAAAATTTCCACCGTCGGAATCGCAACCCTAACTAGTATGTGCTCCCCTGTTCATGGTTTGAGAACTCAGAGAAGAAAGAAAGAGAAACGTTTCATTTTAGGAACGTGTTACTGTAAATGTGACTATTTAGTAAACGTTTCAGTCTTTGGATTTGTAGAAAAGGAATTGAGTTTTGAAAAATATGGGCCCAAAAAAAGGGCCATTTTTTTTTATGTATACTCGGTCGAGTTTACACGAGTTTACCGAGTGTTAACTCGGTCAAACTCGTCAAACCTTCCGAGTTTACCGTTTACACGATTTTGATACCTAAAAACATAAACTCAGAGTGTTAACATTCGATTTGCGGAACATTGAGCCCTAGAGTCTACGCATGCGCTCCACAATGCATGTTTGCTCCACAATGCATGTTTTTAGGCCTCAAACATCTCTTATTGTTCATGGTCTTGAGGATAAGTTCAAACTGTGTTCCTTTTTCACAATTTTCTGAAAGATTTTCAAGTGCTCTTGGCACTTTTGCTCCTTTGAAGCCCAATAACTTGACTAATCCAAGCCTCTGTCCACCTTTCAACCAATTTGCTGTAGATATGAAGGGATTCAATTCATTCATATCTTTTGTAAGGACGTGAGCTATGGGTTCTTAGTCTTGAGACTTCCATAACTCTTTGAAGAACCCAACTTACCAAATATTTCTTTAATAAAATAATTACTGATGTCATCTACCATTGTTGGTTTGCATGATATCAAGGGAGTGAGTGAACCTAAGTTGAAGATAAAATCATAAAATAGAATGATCAATGAATAGAATGAGAATGTTTTCCAGAGTGGAAAACCTAAATTAGAAAAAGAGACGTAATTATGAAAACTGCAAAAGGGAGGGACAAGTTCACTTCACACTTGAGTGGCAATCAAAATGCATAACAACACATTTCCACTACCTTCCATTCCATTTGTTCTTATATTTCCATTAGACCAAGAAATACCACTCAGTTATTCATAGATAAGTTTACATTAATCACATCTCAGTTAAACTAAAACTGCCAAGTAGCCAATTACCATATCTACATTGGTCATTCTGTAAGGAGGAAGACCAAAACATATCGTTCACTCTATCTTTAACTGGAGCAGCTGAAATCCCTTTGTAATTATTAGGAGACTCTATTGAGGAAGCTAAATTTTTAACTGCATTATCCAAATTCTTGTTTGAAAAAGCTCCTCCATGATAAAATTCTTTACGACTTGCATGAAATCTTGGTTCTACTGATTTACCAATTTCTTGACACTATTTATTTGGGGTGATCTATCTTATGTCACATTCTCATTGTGTATCTGTGATATTTTGTGAGCCAATTTTTCACGACAACTAGCATTTCCAATATTTATACTTTTTTTAACAACGTTGTATGTATATGTAAAATATCTAACGCAGTTTAGTAATGATAATAAATCTAGTAGACAAATAAGATAAGTTCTCTCATTTCAATCAAGTTTTCTTTGCACACAAGAGTTTATAAAATTGATCACTTGTGTGAAGAAAAAAAACATGGATGACTTGCTTAAGGTGTCCAAGTCCATTATACACTAACTACATGTTACATTTATCTTCTATTAAATAAAAAAACGTGGTAATCTAAAAGCTAAATATTCAAACACAAGTTAATTGGTCTTTAAAAAATTCATTAAATATCTTGCAAAGGTGGTTATGGGCCCGCTTGTTTTGATTTTTTTTAAAAAAAAAAATCTATTTTTTAACTAAAAAATCACTTTTTTTATTTTTGTAGTGTTTGTTTCGGATTTTTAAAAAATCTATTTTGTTAAAAAAAAAAACATTTCTAGGCTCAAAATGAAAAGTTATTCCTAGTAGCTTTTCCAAAATCCATTTTTTCTAAAGACAAGGAACTCAAGTGCAATAACTTCAAATCTTAAAAAATAATTTTTTTGATAGTAAACAAACAAAAATAACTTCATATTTTTTTTAAAAAAAATCTCTAGGTTCATTTAACCCAAAATCTATTTTTTTTTTATGCTGAAACAAACGCGCCTTATATATGCTGGAGAGTACAAGCAACAACGAGTCAATGCTAAAAAATTTGCAAGAGGAAAAGACATCTCATCAAACAACTTACCAACGACTCATTATAATGGATCTCTTTAGATCCTACCAGAATATGATGACTCACCTTTAAAATATCTTCTGCAGCTAACTCATCATAATTTTTACATACTATGTCTATTCCATCAGATTGGATCTATCTTCGGTCATTACATTCCATTGGTCTTGCACAAACACCTTGTCCTCAAGGTGATAATTAACTAAAATATCTAATGCAACTGACTCATCATAATCTTTATCTACTTTGACTATTCTATCACATTAAACCTATCTTAGGTCATTACGATCTTGCACATACATCTTGTCCTGAAGTTGGTAATTAAAAGTTCACATAATACTCATTCTTCACAAATTCAATTTTACTCCATTTAAACTTTGATGTTAAACATATTTGGCCCACGACATCTAGCCAAAACCTTAACACCTACATTAGGCGGTGAGTCTTATTCATATAATTCCATTGCCGTTACAACCAACACAACATGTCTCGTGACTACACTCTAAGCAAGACTTTTGATACAAAAATCCAACACTAGAATCTACTCTCGTCCTCTCACCCCAAGAACTAATACCACATGTTGAGAAATATGCGGAAGTGTTGAACAAATACAAACCAATTGTTCAGGATCAACAAAAGAGGAAGACATCACATCTCCACCAAAGTATTAGTACACAAGTCACTTCTCTTATATATTCGATATTTAACTCATTTATGGTTAACATGAGAGTAATCATTTACACTTGAACTCAACAATATCTAATCATTTTTTCCAATATATTATTCTTTACACCTCAAAGGTGGATTTGGTCATATACAATCTTTTTTTTTTTGGGGTTTATATGTACCAAAAACTAAAAACACTGACACGTAGAGCTTAAGCGGGGAAAAGCTTCTGATGGAAGCAATGGTTGTAAATCCATTTAATTAATTATTCAAATACTCTAAAATATCAGTAAGATAAACAAAATTGCAACAAACAAACTACTTAAAATTTCCATATATGGTTTGGTCCTAAAATTTACATATATGGTTTCCCAAATGAATTGTATAACAAAAAGTGTGGCATATGTGTCTGTGACATAAGAGTGTGTGATAAAGAATTAGTGAAAAGATTACTTACATAAGTATTAAGAATTTCAAAGAAGAAGAAGAAGACGAGTAAATTCAGTGGGGTTTCCATACGATGAAACACTATTGTTGGTGACACTAGGAACGGTGCCGGACCACCACCACCCGACTCCGTTGACAAACCCCTCCATAATATAGGTACGATTTTTTTTTTTGGTGGATGCGGCCTTACATATATTATGCATTGTCCCTGTCAACTTAGTTAAACTCACGAGGACAAGTACGATCTTCTTTAATATGGTTCCAAATAAAAGAGACAAATAAAAAGAATCTCTCAGATATTAATCAACTTAGAATTTCCTGTCCTTGCACCCAGATGACTTCTTATTGCTTCTTTCACAAGATTGCACCATTTTAGGTTTTTTATTTGCGTGGCAATTATCAATCCTTTCACAAAAAAGAAAGATTTTTTTTCTTCTTCCATATATAATGCAATATTTCTAACAATCGAGCTATATTCCAAGCACGGTTTTAAAACAAATGATAACAAAATACAATAATTTTGACAAAAATATGAGACCATATACCCACCATTTATTTATACTCCATTTTTCGTTTTTTTTTCCGAGTAAGCCAATAAATTGATCCATATCTTTGTAAGCTATTCTCAAACTAATCAATTACTCTATTAATATTTCAAACTAATCACCGTCTTTGTCAAACATTTCTTAGTTAGGTCTTTGTCTTTTTTTTTTGAAGGAGCCAAAATGTAGCAACTCCCTTGACTTTATGTTTTTGTCACATGTCGTTTGATAGAAGGACTATTCTAAAACGATTGACAAAGACAAATACTAATTTAAAATAGGGTCATGTTAACTTGTGCCCTTAGGGCACATGATGAGAAACTTAAAAGTAGAAATATTCTCTCAAATTTTGTGCATTCTATTTATTATAAATTCAAAAATTAAATTGAATGGACATATTCCAACAAAAAGTTACTATGTTGGGTTACTTATCTTGTGTCTTAAGAGCACAAGTTAACATTTCCCTTTAAAATATTAACTGAGTCATAGTCTAATTTAAGAGTGACTTATATAGACAATGACTTATATAGTCAATGACCAGTTTAATGGTTTACTTTTTTTTTCTTTCTCCCCTTTCCTACAACTCAGACTACATACTCTCTTCTCTTCTGTGCCACCATCATTGACTTTTTACGGTTCTAGTGAAGGAGTATAATTTATTTTCAAAATTTCATGATCAATCTACTTTTTTTAAGGCAATCTACATATTACTATGCTCCTGATCTAAAAAAAACATGCCGAAAATTTAATTTGAGAGAGAACCACTTACTTAGAAAAAACAATTGAAAAGTACCGCCACTTCCTCTTTTAATTCATGTTAATTTATTCTCATAAATTTAGTCAACAATTCGGTTTTTTTAAGTAGTATAGACTCTGACGATGTAAGTAGCATTAAAAAGTAAAACTTCTTTCATTAATTGTGGAATATGCATGGGTTATTCTACTGTTAATTTAGAAGTAAGACTCAAATTGATCCAAATAGCTAAATTAAATTAAAGATCATAAATCCATCGCCACCTCCTCTTTTAATTCGGTTTATGCTCATAAATTCAATCCACGGTTCGTATTCTTTTAAGCAGTAATAGACATTGGACAGTGTGCGTAGCATTTAAACATTCCTTGATTAGTTCTGGAAAATGCATAGGTTATTCTACTGTTCTTTGCAAATTCCTTGTAACGGTTTTGTTTTGTTTTGTTTAAACCATAGTATAAACCTAAAATTAAATGCCATTATTGCTAATTCTACAATTTTCCTCCATCACTTTTGCTCTTACATTATATAAATAGTCGTTCTTTCTCTAAATTTCACTAAAACAGCATTCTAGTTTAACACTTAGATTTAATCACCATTTCTAGAAATATTAGTTTTTCCTTGTTTCAAATATGAAACTCTTGTTTGTTCTTTATCTAATGTTTCTCTTTGTTTCACCTATCTTATGCTTTAGATTAGTAAATCGCAGATCATATGTTCAAAAATCCTTCAATGTTGTTAATTATGGTGCTAAGGGTGACGGCAACACTGATGATTCAAATGTATATTTTTTATTTTAGATTAATTTTCTTAATGTTATTATATTTATTGATATATTTCTTATGATACAAAGTTTCTCAAAATCTAAAACAATTTTTAAACTTTTATGTAAAAAGGCTTTTTTGAAAGCATGGCAAGATGTGTGTGGTTCAAATCAAGGTACTCCAACACTTATTATACCTGGAGGCAAAAAATTTATGTTGCAACCTTCGTCATTCCGAGGACCTTGCAAATCCTCAACCGTTAAGATTATGGTATGTTATAAATGAATTAACAATTTAGTTACATATGCATGACTAGGAGAAATACATTTTACTTTCTATATTTTTTTACATATACATTTCTCCATTATTACTTTAATGGGCAGTTTATTTTGTTTGACTAATGTTTATTAATTAATATTATGGTTAATAATAGTATTTGGTTTGGCAGATGATGGGAATTATCACTGCCCCACAAAGTAGTGCAAATTGGAAATGGGAGAGTCGTGATGACGATTCATGGATCAGCTTCTCTCACATAAAAGGCCTTATTATCAGTGGTGGAGGAACATTTGATGGCCAAGGTGCTTCCTGGTGGAAAAATCATAATGACCATGGCAGGCCAACTGTAAGTTAATTCCATGTCTTAAATGAAAACTAAAATGCTAACAATAAAATGGCAAATGTACACAAACACACACTCCGGAGTCTTGGAATTAAAGTGTATAATCAATTATTTAATATAACATGTTTGTGTGCAGGCTCTTCAATTTCTTGGTTGTGATAATCTAAAACTTGGTCCATTGAGACACATTGACAGCCCAAAAAATCATATAAGCATAGCCGATTGCAATGGCGCTTTAATATCTCATCTTCATATAATTGCACCAGAGAATAGTCCCAATACCGATGGAATTGATATTTCAAGATCAACCAACATCATCATTGATCATTCAACCATCTCAACTGGTATTCCCTATTCTTATATATTCATGGGACTTTTTTTCCCTCCCTATCAATGTGATTTACATTTTAAAATTTTCTTATTTTGTTTGAAATAGGTGATGATTGCATTGCCATTAACACTGGTTCCAAATTTATTAACATAACTGCAATTAATTGTGGACCTGGTCATGGCATCAGGTTTGTGTTGATATAATGTTAGTATTCCATCCAACATTGTAGTGAAAGTCTAACCTGTTTTTGATGTGTTGGCCGTGAATATATAGTGTTGGAAGCCTTGGAAAACACGGAGAATATGCTACTGTAGAAGAGGTGCATGTGTCACATAGCACCTTCACTAGAACAGAAAATGGTGCTAGAATCAAGACATGGGCGGTATGAATTGATTCTAGTTAATTGAATAATTAATTAAATGATTTATTGTGGTGATTTAATTATAAATGATATTGCTATTTTTGAATTAGGCGGGAACCGGGTATGCGAGGAAGATAACTTATGAAGACATTACACTTATTAAAGTAAATAACCCTATAATTATTGATCAACATTACGACGCTTTAGAACATGTAAGCGATAGGGTAAGCACAGGAGTGAAAGTGAGTGATGTTACTTTCAGTGGCTTTAAGGGAACTGCAAATGAGAAGGATGCAATTGAACTGAATTGTGCTCGTATTGGTTGCACCAACATTGTACTTGAAAATATAAACATAGCTGGTCTTGGTGGAGAGAAGCCATCAGCATCGTGCAATAATGTACAAGGGTCATGCTCTTCCTGCAATCCAAATGTCCCATGTTTTCATTAGGTTTTGCTTTCTTAGGAAACTATCAAAATACCATAGTTTCATTGGTCTATTGGTTTTTGCTTGATAGTTGTCAACATTAATTAGAATAAGAAATAGGATGTGTTTGTTTCGCGTTTTTCATGATAGGTAAGGTCGACATTTTGCTAGGATAAAAATAGGATGCATTCATATTCTCTCCAAAAAAAATTGTATTCCTATGTTACAAAGTTTATTAGATTTTCTTGATGACAATAATTTTTTTCATGTTTATTACAAGTTTATTACATTTTAGTCAAATTTCTGAGAAAGAAAAACTTTTTCTAAGAAAAGTTATTGTGCACTTTTATGTAAAACTTATTACATCAATAAATTTATTTTTTGAAGCTATTGTCAAGTGTATGATTTTAATAATAAATTACAATTATTCGTGAAAAATATTTGTACCGTATTTTTTTAATATTAATCAACAACAGGTATTTATTTATTTTATTTTTTTGAGAGAACAACAGGTATTTATGTTTACTTTTTTTATACATCAAAAATAAATATTTGTCTCCTTTTTCATATGAGTAAAATTGGGGGAATAATAAGATGAAAGAAAAAGTAAAAAATAATAAAAAGAAAAAAGTAAATGTAAGAATGAATGATAGAAATAAAAAAAAAAAAAGAAAAGGAGAGGAGAGCATAATATATGAATGAGAAATAGAAAAGGGAGAGAGATGAAATAACCCACATAATAATTTAGTAGATTGTAGTGATATTTAAACTGACTGGAAAATTCTCGCGAGTGGCTAATATATATAAAATATTTTTTTGCTTTTAATCTTATATATTATATTATATTAATTTAATCTATGTTATTACTATTTCATTCGTGATGGTTGTTCATGATGCTCCAGTGCGACGGAGGTTAGATCTTTTATGGTGGGGGTGAATGGTATCTGCAGGCACGTTAACACTCCAACGCTCAAGTCAGAATCTGAAAAATATGAAAATGTGTAGAAAAGTGGTGAAAGGGAATCTTACCTTAGGAGTGATGAAGAATCACCCTTATATAGGTGTGCAAGCGCATAACTGCCTTCATGAAATGCGGCGGAGCTAGCAGAGTCTGTTAGAGATGATCTTGTCGGGCAAGATGGATTAAGTGTGTGTGTGTGTAGAGAGAGAGGATCCATTGACTCAAAGAGTAAGTTTACAAAGTTACTCCAAATCTTAACCATTGACTTTATTTTAATTAATGGTTGTGATTAATTAGTAATGATTTCTATGCGTAAGATTTTTCTACACCTTCTCCCTATGTGACAACCAATTTTAAAAGAAAAGGCGACACCCGATACCTACACATGATCAATTGATAGCAACAAATGTATTACAGTTAATCGAACATGAGTATTGATTTGAAATCCAATTTGTATCAGCAAATATTATATAGTACAAATTGATAATCATTTGTACACCAGATCAGATCCAAATATTATTTCCATTGTTGGCAGATCAAGCTAGACGAACTCCCTCAACCAGATGTTGATTAATTAGAGTCCAATATGTTGGAATAAAATGAGTTTGGACAATGCCTCTTGAGTTTTGATGATAACAAGGTATTAAGAGTTCAATTGGATATGCTAATATTTGTTCAAGTGTGCAGGACCATAAACTAAAATTTATATGTCTTAAAACAACGTTTTAGTTTTGAAAGAACAATTTAGAGCAAAAGAATTTTCAAGAGAAGCCAAGTTGCAAGTCAGAGTCTGAAGTTTATCCAGAAGCTGATTATGCTAGAGTCTGAAGATCACCCAGAAACTGAAGCTCAAACTCTAAAGTCAGTTTTTATGGTTATTTGAAGACACATAGATGCATAAAGAATTAGAAAACTAAAGCAACAATGGTTCTGAAGAATTAGAAGATCTTTGGATGCAATTCTCAGAGAAAGGACTTGAAGGACAAATAGTACAATCGTGTCTCTACGGGATTGGAAAAATTAATTCCCTATCAAGGAATGGTTTTGAGATTATTCCTTCCTAGGACATCAACCAAATCAACCAACAAATCATTGATGTTTGATCAAGCTTCTTTAACGACTCTTTGATGTGTTGGCACCTCTACAATGTCTTTTTCCTACTTCTATATAAAGGAATGAAGACTTGAAGATATTACAAGACTCTACAATATTTTAACAAGTGCCAAAACTATGTCAAATTCATTATGCATCAAACACTTAGAATTTCATATAAACTTTCATATCTTAGAAATTCTTAAAGTATAGAGTCTGAACTGTTTTGTATTGTGAACACCACTGATGTATATCAAGTGTTCAACCAAACAATTATTTCTTTATAATTCTTGTTTGTTAGACGTCTCTTGCTTGTGTGCTTAAGCAATTGTAATCTTGTGTGATTATAGTGAAAAATCTCCTGTAAGTGACATGGGGAATGGACTACTTCCAGATTGTGGAAGGAACCAGTATAATTGCTTGTGTCTCTTTACTCTCTCTCTCTCTCTC
>Ga0315913_1009104_pt1 | contig 11675 bp, 4 predicted proteins | sample MpolsnodulesMG_FD_207736 | JGI IMG/M metagenome (GOLD analysis project Ga0315913, IMG submission 207736) | Medicago polymorpha root nodule microbial communities from Los Angeles, California, United States - small nodules | ecosystem: Host-associated > Plants > Roots > Nodule | place: USA... | reverse complement strand
TGTTTAATATTGTACATTAAAAACGTTTGCGGCAATTAATTTTATGAACTGAATCATACTATTTTTTCGATTCAAGTAAAGTTTTTACTTTCTTATTTCCGCTGTATTTGTTCTCTTATATGACCCGAGCGTTAGCACGGGTCAATGGTCTGGTATAAGATATAAACATTAATCATATGAGCTAATAAAATATTATCGGTTATTTAATCATATGATCAAATTGATGGATTTTTTTACCAAAGAGGGATGCGAGTATAGTTTATGAACCTTAAGTTGATTTTAATAGTAATGAATCAAATTAAAGATAAAACAATACTTTTAAGAACTAAATTGATTAGTTCAGAAATCCTAACTTGACCGATGAAAATGTAAAAATCGTTAAGCAGAACACCATGATTGGGGTCAAACTCCAACTCTTTCATTTACATGTATGTGTGTCTGAGTTTTCTCGAATTCAAAATTCACCGATGTCTTTAAAAGAAGTAAATGTAAATACATTTATAGAACGAATATATCTTCCTTATCTTAAAACGATCCCATCTCCCTAAATTTTTGTAATAAAAAATGACCAATTTGATTTGAGTGAGTTAGTTAATTATTATTGTAATATTGACTTTGATGGGTAATCGAACAAACAAACGTGTAAGTTGGTTCCATTAGGACGGCGCCTAATCGCTGCATAAGAAAATTTCCAAAACAATAATAATTGACTATTCCAACTATACATAGTGATCAAAGAAAAAGAAAAAGAAAAACCCAAATCCTCAATTCTCATTTCTCACACGCAACGCAACCTTTCGATTCCTTCCTCTTCCTCTTCCTCTTCCTCCGCATTATCGTTGCCATGGTTGCAGATTCCAAATCCAACCTCTCCTTTGGTCCAACCTTCGCCAGCAGTGCTTTCTCCGCATGTTTCGCTGAGGTAATCTAATCATCATTCATCATTATTTACATTGCTTTCTTGTGGTTGTCATGGATCTGATCTCACTTGTATTTCAATGGAATGGAATTGCTTGTTCTAAGTTCTTCTTTGGTATTAGTTGAGTTGAAAATTTGATGATCAAGTGAACATTTTTGTGGAATTTAGTTGAATTATGTTTGTTTATTCAAAAGGGTTAACCTCAATTTGTGGCTACCCAAGGGATCTTTTAAGAAAACATTATGGTCACACTTATGTGCTGGCACCTATGAAGCACGGATACTGACACCGGACACGACACGACACAAACATTGACACAGCTAATAATTTGAAAAAATCACATAATTTAGTCTAATTACAAGTGTCGGTCACGACACATGTCCGACACCGAGACACGCCTAATCCAAGGTGTGTCCGTGCTTCATAGGCTGGCACGGAAGTGTCATGTGGCAGATTTCTGTAGGGGTTGGTCTACTGTGGGGTTCTGTTCCTAGTCTTCCTCTGTTTGGCTGGGGTTGGGTGATCCTGATAGGAGGACGTTGGATGGTTTTCTGATGTTGTTTTAGTTTTCGATCTTGTTTTAGTGTGGGAGGGATCCTTTGATTTTGTCATCGCCTGACTTGATTACTTCCTGTACTCATTATTTTTATATTATATATACTACATTTGCCATTAAGAAAAAGGATATTTTATGGTGTGTTATCTTTGGTACTGTTTTGTGAATGAAACGCACCATATTGTTTGTTAAATATAATAAGAGATGTGAGGGACCTTGGATCACCTAATCACCTGCTGTAACTGCTTCACACAGTAGTCGATCTTGCCCGTAGAAAAGTGATCCAAGGGTGTTTGATCTCCCCATTCGTTTCTGATTGGATGGTCGGCAGCAGTTACTGCGTGGAATTCGTTTCTGGATGTGAGGGAGTAAAAACTTGTGTTTTTGTGATTTTTTAGTGACTAAAAGGTATTACAAAGACTAAAAACAAAACAAAAAAGTTAAAATTTTATAGGGATTAAACTTATTGAACCTTTTTGTTTTTAATGCTTTGTGTGAAACGCTTGTGAAGTAAACTTTCTTTGGTATATTATACTTAGATCCCGAACCAGACACATTACTCCATTATTTTTACTTTTGGTTTATCTAGTTGTCATTAGTCAATGGTGGTGGTCAGTCACAATGGGTTTTAACTGCTCAGGTCTGTTGTGGTGAAATGAAAGGATTGTTCTTTTCATTTCGGGTTGTTGCTTCAAATATTGAGGTGGATCAGGAACTTTTTGGTGAGTGGACGCATTGAGACAAAGATATCATTCATCTTATTTGGAAGATTATTAAAGGAATAAAATGGAATTCCATTACCCTTGAGTTTCCTCCACTCCACCCTGTCGATTCCAAGTCTTTCCGATCTATTTTTAAACTCCTGAACAAGGAACTTCCCACTTTCCCTTCATTCCCTTTATATTCCCCTTCATTTCCTATCATCCAAATATATAGAGTATGCAATTTTGCACATGCAAATCTAGCTTTTATTGATTGAACTTTGTTGACAGCAAAGTTATACTTGACAAAATCAAATACTCTTTTGAATTATCTTCTATGGAAACAGCTTCTGCATTGTGGTAGCTTTATTTAGTGACAGTTTTTCTTAAATAAGTCGAATTTTGTTCCTGAGTTGCTATCAATGTAGATTGATTTCACTAGTTATATACTTCCACCGTTTCAAAATACATGTCGCAATTTTACAATGTGCACTATTCACATAGTTTACTTTGATCATATTTTTTAACTAATATATAAATACAAATGTTAGCATGTAAGATATTGTTTGATTTGTCTCAATTTATATTTTCAAAATATCAATTTTTTAATTTTTTTTTATTATATATAATTAAAGATATTAATGGTCAAAGTTGTGTATTGGCATGTGTGCAGTGGTTGACTGCGACATGTATTTTGAAACGGAGGGAGTATCTATTACTGATTACTTTTTGTGTTTCTCATGTCATGTTCATTTGTTAGTTCTCATACCGTTTTTATAAGTACTCACTTATAGCCATATATTGAAGTTCTTGTAACTGATATAGGTTTGTACCATACCTTTGGACACCGCCAAAGTTAGGCTTCAACTTCAAAAGCAAGCTGTAGCTGGTGATGTATCCTCCTTGCCTAAATATAAGGGTATGTTGGGAACTGTTGGAACGATTGCCAGGGAAGAAGGTCTTTCAGCACTCTGGAAGGGCATTGTGCCAGGGCTACATCGTCAATGTTTGTATGGAGGATTAAGAATTGGGTTGTATGAGCCTGTGAGATTCGAATCTTTGTTGCACAAACTTGTTCACTTATTTGAGTTCATCTATATTGTATGATTATTTATCTGCGAGAAGCATGGTGCTTTAACAGGTTAAGACTTTCTACACGGGGAGTGACCATGTTGGCGATGTTCCACTGTCAAAGAAAATTCTAGCTGCATTTACGACTGGTATAGCTCAATGCTGGTAGTTGTGGGAATAATGTTTCTGTATCAGTGTGTGCTATGATATGAGTTTATTTTAAAATGTTGGGATTATGTACTTTTTCCTAACATGTATTTTTGTTTTCTCTACCTTGATACTCACTGCCTATAACTCTTCAATTTGTTACATCAACAGGTGCTGTGGCAATTATGGTGGCAAATCCAACTGATCTTGTCAAAGTAAGACTTCAAGCAGAAGGAAAATTACCTCCTGGTGTTCCCAGGCGCTACTCTGGATCTTTGAATGCTTATTCGTCAATCGTGAGACAGGTCTATACATTTAACCTAACATGATTTATAAAAGAGAAATATGTATTTCATTTGTTTTAGTTTTTAAAAATCTGCATTTAACACTCAGGAAGGAGTTCGAGCTCTATGGACAGGGCTTGGTCCCAACATAGCAAGAAATGGTATTATCAACGCTGCTGAACTAGCTAGCTATGATCAAGTGAAACAGGTAATTTATAGTACTACTGGTGACATGCATTGTGATTTGCGTTGCATAGTATTCGTTTTGTAGACAATGTTGAAATTTTTTTAATAACTAACTATGTTTTTATGCAGACTATTTTGAAAATTCCGGGGTTCACCGACAATGTTGTAACTCATCTCTTTGCTGGCCTTGGGGCAGGGTTTTTCGCTGTCTGTATCGGCTCCCCAGTTGATGTGGTAATTTTCAAGTGGTTACTACATAGACATTATTGACTTGGCTTCATCAACATATAATATAACTGTTTTACAATTTAATATGAATTTGTCTCTAGTTTCCCTGTAATCAAACCATGATTAGATGAGAATCCCAGAATGATTACACAATGGTAGAATCAGTTTGCTCTTGTAACTTATTGAAAAAAATATTGTCATTGACAACAGCTGATCTCTTTATGATCCATTAAGGTGGATGTATATAATTACTTTTTTACTGTTTCATTTTCATATTGGGTGAACAAGATGAAGCGAGCTTCTAGCTTGTTCATTCTTACCATTCTACTAATAATTCTGATGTTCTATCTTCCTTTTGGTGAATATGCAGGTCAAGTCGAGAATGATGGGAGATTCTAGTTACAAAAACACCCTTGATTGCTTTGTCAAAACCTTAAAGAATGATGTATGTTTTCTTCCAGTGTTACTATTTTGCTCTGTTATAAATATTAACCGTCATATTTGGTTTTGGTACAATCACTAAATTTATGTAGATCCTTTCCTGTTAAGATGGGTGTATAATTTTTTTTGACCATTTTATCATATATAAATGTATTTGGTGTTTTTCCCAAAGGTGTAGCCCAATGGTGTGAGTGGGACATCAAATAAGTTTTAAGAATGAGGTCCAGAGTTCGACCTCTGCTGCTAACAATTTTCCCTTTCCTTTCACAGACTAACCACTGACATTTGCCTTTAAATTTTTTTTTATCTAGTTGGTGTAGTACACAAGCTTAGCAGGCTGAACTTACATGTCACCTTTTATTTTATTTATTTATTTTGGTTGGTTTATGTGTATGAGAAAGTGGACATTTCAAGCCTTTTCTCTGTCATTTACCTTTAAATTGAGTCAAACAAGGGGCTATTTATCAAAGGGTTGTCCTTTATCATAACTGATTGGTTATGTAATTTGATGTTTCTCAGGGACCCTTGGCGTTTTATAAAGGGTTCCTCCCAAATTTTGGACGGCTAGGATCTTGGAACGTGATTATGTTTCTAACCCTAGAACAGGTACAATACGAATACTCTTCTACGTTTCTCTCTGTTTTTCCGTTTCATGATAATGGCATAGCCATATACTCCAAAAAATGCATTCTGGGTCTGTTTGGGTTAAGTAAACATACATACTTTAGCTATTGATTTGTGTTTGTAACTTTTCTCACATGTTTCTCTCATCTCATGCAGGCTAAAAAGTTCGCCAAAAGTTTACAGTCGTCATGAGCTCAATCAATTTCATGGAGTGGTTTCTATGGGGACATTTTGCAAATGCAAATGCAGTTGAAATTGTAGAAAATAAAGTCCTTTCTTCATTTTACTAACTAGGATGTAGTCAAACAATTTTTTCAGAGGAGAAAAACATGAAAGTTCAACAAATGAACATATTTCAATGATACTAGCTTTTACGATTGCAATCTCTTTTGTAGGATTGCATGCTCTTTCCATGTAATAATTCTCTTCAAATTTTACTACGAACGTTGTTGATCGACATGATATGAGATTCTTTTCAAATTTGTTGTGGTCAAGTCTCAAAACCAACGCATCCAAATTATAGTCACTTTGGATAATCAGATTTCAGCAAAAAAAAATTGAAACATCCAAATCAGATAAGTGAAAGAATTAAAAGCATCCACATTAGAGTTTTTCTATTTTATATGCTAGGATCTGCAATGAAAAAATAATTAGATTTCGTTGTTGATTAATACATCCTCTTTCTCTGAATGTAAAATAAACAGTCATCTATAAATAAAGTGTATAACCAAATGCATTAAAGCATTGAAACCAATTTTCCTCTATAAGCTATCCAAAATGAGGACTTATTCATTCAACACACGAATTCAATCAAAAATGATAACCCAACATCAGCATTCCCTAGTTATGGCAGCCACGGATTCGACTCATTTAACAGATGGATTGAACCAAACCACAAAACGGGAGAATTAATCTACTGAAAAAACGAGGGTTTGGGATCATTAAGTCACATGACTTCAACTTCTTCAACTGTGATAAAAACGAGGGTCTGAAATAACTATCCTTGTTATCATGCATATAAACTACAACAGTGATAAAATAACACAAACTGCAGCTTATTAAACCATCTCTAGATATATGTCCATGAACTTAAAAACTGGGTGAAGTGAAAATTGACCATTAAGGAATCAAAAAACAAAGGAAGGAAATTTTTATTAAGGAACCAAAAACAAAGGAAGGAAATTTTTACAGATCTGGATAGTCCAAATTAGAGGGATGCAACGCAACAATGTACAATATATCACTACTCTTATGATTAGCCATAAAAGAAATTTCAATCGTGTACAAAATCTGATTGGTGTTTAATCGTCTCAATATCAAAATCTGATCGGTGTTTAATCGCCTAAAAATCAAAAACTAATCAACTAAGCAAATCTACAATCACTATTGGCAATGTGTCCTATAAACTTAAACTCAATGGTGCTTAATATTAACCAAATGTCTACAATTACAAACACAAAAACTACTAAGCACAATCAACAATTTAACCTAACCAATAAACACAGAACCAACTATTTCACTCAATCTATAAAAATAGTACCGATTCTCTACACCACAAATCTAAGCGAAATTCAAGCCACGAAACATCCAACAGAGTCAAATATATCACATAAAATCTCGATCCATTGACAAAAATATATTAAAATACAAAAACCATATGTCATAAACATAATCCAAAAGAGTAACATATCTCAAATTTATCAAGATTATCCAAAACAGAAACTCAACAACAAAATAAAAGTTCAATAGTTCCTCAAATTTTATATTAAAAAACATAGAAAAAAGAAACAGATCAGTGTAAAAAATAAAAACTCCTCAGTACTGAGGGATTTCAATAACTCCACCATTGATCTTTTGCTGCAAATCTTTTGGATCCTTTCCATCAATAGTGCATCCAACGGAGCGACACGTCCCCAGAATCTCCTTCACAGCTCCAGCAAGCTCCTTCGCCATTGATCTCGTCTTCATAATTCTCATGATCTCGATCACATCATCAAACGAAATGCTTCCAACGTGCTTAATATTCTTGTTCTTCTTCCGGTCACATTCAGGTTCCTTCAAAGCCTTGATAACCAACGCCCCTGCAGATGGAACAACCTCAACCGTAGCATGACGGTTCTGAACAGTGAGCTTAACAGGAACCTTAACACCCTTCCAATCTTTTTCCGTCTACTTGGCAATATCTTCCGCTATCTTTTTTGGGAGAGAGACCGAGTGGACCAATCTTTGGAGCGAGTGAACTCGCTGCTCCGACTTGGCCACCGGTGACTCGGACATAACGGTGTTGATTTTTGAGGGGTCGGAATTTAGAGACATTATGGCAAGGTTTTCAGAGGGATTAGGGTTTGAGACAAAAGGAGTGAGAGTGTAACAAAATAGCAGAGACTAGAGATATATATAGTATATGAATATGATTAGGGTTTTCGCATGGTTTCTTTTACGGTTTTTGTTTGTTTTTTTCCTTCATATGTTTCGGCCCAATTTGTGCATGAATGTGCGTGACATGCTGTCAAGACTCTAACTTATTTTTTGGCAAATAATTGATAATTTTTTGACCGGAATTTCTATTTAGTATTCCCATTAATTTTATATATTATATTTGGAAATTTTAGACACATTCCATTATGTTAAATTAATTTATTTGTTGTGCTCGTGAGCTTAGCTCAACTGCTAGGGACAATGCATAATATATGTAAGGTCTGAGGTTCAAACCCCGACCACCACAAAAATAAAATTTAATTTATTTGTTGGGCTTCGACCTCTTTGTAATAAAGAAAATAAACTAATTAATTTATCTGTTACAAAATCAATCTAATTAAGAGAAAGATAGAGAATAGTGGAGATGAAGGAGAGAAAGAGAGAAGAATATGAATTTTTATTATGCTCTTCAAAGTGTATTTATTGCAATTTTTATGGGTATTACAATGTTAGATGACTCACATTTATAGGTCACAAATATCGTAACTTTGCAAGAATATATAGATCCTCCTCTAAAAAAAAGTTAATATATAGGTCTTAATATAATGGGTCAATGACTAATTATGAAGCTAAGAGCAATACTACTAGGTGGAAGTCATTTAGTCAAATAATGGAATACAAATTTATAGTGGGCCGCAAGTTTTCGAATTCTTTGCATTCAAATCAAGAAAACAGTTAAAAACAGAAAATCAAAAAGAAAAGTGTATTGCATGATAAAAATATCAATCCCATCAGGATTAGTGTTGATTAACAATTACACTTTTCATAAGTTGATTAAAAAGATTGAATTTTTAGGTTTGTGATTTCATCAAAATGATCATTCCCAATTATATTTGTTTTCTATGAAAATCAAAATTTTAAAGGTGTGGTAAATTAATGTAACCTACATGTGTGTTTTGAACCAACGAGACATCCTATTTTCTTAAAGCAATATGGTTGGCAAACCAGTTAAGCTTGATTACCCTGTATCACCTCACGAAACTATACTATTTTCATGTTTGGAATCCCATGTTTTATCTTATAGGTCTGGCATTAACCTTCACCTTTCATTTCATCTGTTGATGTCTAAGATCATGTATTATTTTGTTACGATTATTCAATCTTATTATGCTTGTATAACTACTAGAAAAGTTTCAAATACCGACGAAATTTAGAGAAAGATTTTATTCTATCTCTAATAGAGATGGAAATTGAGACCGAATTTAATAAGTCGAGACATAATTTAATTCTTATCTTTAGAGACGAACTTTAGACACGGATTATATTGTCACAAAATTATTCAGTCTCAAAATCCGTCTCTAACGGTCAAATTCTTTTTTTATCTAATTAAAAATAATTTTTTATCTTTTCGTTCGGGCCATGTCTAATTTTCACAAGGCTCCAAAATCCAAGTTCACTTGGCTCCAACATTCCCCCCAATATCATTTTCAGGAAACCCCCAATTTTTTCATCCCTCCACTTCAAATTCACAAAAGCCCTAAAATGACAATTTCAAATCCCTTCCTCTCCAATTACACAGCTTGCAATAGATCTTCTCATCTCAGTTCCAATCCCGATTCATGTTCATCTTAGTTCCGCTCATTATGATGAAAACAACAATCCCATGACGCTTTTTAAATTTGAATTTTAAACCAAACGAACATTACTCTAAAAAACTTATTAATTTTCAGCTAATCATAACTGAGAATTAGATAGGTAATTACTTCATCTCCCTGTGGATCAATATTTTTATTGCTCGATAGAACCGTACACTTGCGGATTCCTATCAAGTTTTTGGTGACGTTGCTTTATTTCTCACAAACATTCGTATCAAGTTTTGTATTTGAATTCTTCTTGTATGAATTTTTGTTTGTGTCCAGCTGAAAGGTGAGTTGCAACTTTTTAGTATTGTATCGGGAAAAAAAAATAAAGGCTAGATTTTATGATGAATTTGTGCATGTAAACAAAACCTTTTGCTCTAAGTGTTTCACTAAACCCACATCAGTTTTATTGTGAACCCCTCTCTTTTAGAGATTCACAAGGTTGCAGACTTTGAGTAAGTATGTGTATTGACATTTTAAGGAACAATAAGAACTTTGGTAGTAAGCATAACAGTAAAATTTCACAAAAAAATAGTATAAGTTAGTGTGGGGAACAAAAAAAGGTCGTAATAAGGTGTAAGAAAAAGGAAAGGAGGGGGGGTATTTTTTTAAGGAAGATAAGTAAAATCAAGGAAAAAGCCATTGTTTTTTTCATCAACATTAACACTGGTCGTGCTCACTTTAATTGAGGTCGTACTCCCCTGTGTCGTAACAAAACACACGAACGTGCGCCCGACAAACACGGTCGTGCACCCCTCTCGTCAACAAAATATGAACAAATTTTGAAAGACAACATGGTCGTGCACCTCACAAGCACGACCGTGCACGTTATGTAGTCATAAAAAGAGGTTACAAACTCTTGGAGTTTTCTCATTATTGTCTTGTAATCCAAGTTTAATGATTTGTCTGAGGATCTAGGCTTTAAATAGGTCCCTTATCAGACTTGTAACACAACTTTGATTGTTTGTGAACTTACTCCAAATTGAAATCAAAGTTTTACATTGTTCTAAGTTTATTGTTCTTATTTTTTCAGCACTTTATTTTTCAGCACTTTAAATTTCTAGTTGTTTTTTTTTCATTCCTTTATATTACATGTCTTTATATTTTAATCCATTGTCTACTATGATCATGAGTGAGTAGACTCTTCTAGTCTTGAAATTGTTGGACTAATCTAATGATTGAAACGTATTCAACCCAAGTCTATACTCTACTTTGTATTACATGTGAAGTTTGATATTGTTATTTCATGATATCTGAAATATCAAATGAAGGACTGAAAGGTGAACTTTGATATTGGACCAAATGAGATTAGACAATATAAACAAAACATGAGAATAGTTTTGTGAATCTAGGGATAATAAGGTTGCAGTTAAAGGGTCTCAATGATAATCAACCATGATAATAGGCTTGATTATTATTGAGCCTTCAATATGCTAATGATACTCTTTTTATAGGAAAGACAATGATGGAAAACCTTGGGCCATTAAGACTATCTTAAGGTTTTTTGAGCTTGCCTCAGGTCTTCGAGTTAACTTTTCTAAGAGTTGTATCATGAGAATTAATGTTGATGCGTCTTTCTTATGTCTGGTTGCAAATTTTCTCCATTATAGTCTTGGTTCTGTTCCTTTTAAGTATTTGGGTCTTCCAATTGAGTTCATCTTTGCTCCATTTACTTTTCCTCAATTTACCCCATTTCAAGTTATGGATGTGTGACATGTGAAAAAAATAAAATCAATGGCTGTGATTAAATGGCTTGGAAAAATCAATTCTTTTAATGAGGAAAAGGAAATACGTGCGCTCTACTATCAAACTCTTCTTCTTCCTTTCTCAGACAACTTTCCACCTTCCTCCCCCATAATCATCGAAGCCACCTCTCCTTCCCACCGGCTCCGCCGTCATCTCTCCCTCTCTCTCTCGCCACTGCACCTCTCTCTTGGTCTCCGTCAGCATTGTGAGCGAACCCCACCATCCCGCTACCAACACTAACCAACCCGCCGCCGCTGTCTCCGACCATCCTAGCGTCGCTGCCATTGTTGTTGATCAAGGTAATATAGTTTGCCGTCTCTATTTTATTATTTGCCGTCTCTTTATTACATGATGTTGTTTTACTGTGTTGATGAAAAATTAGTTTCCTGGTTCACTTACGTGATGCTTCACTTACATGATATACATATATATAGCTTTATGGTCACTATGTGTATAACTTTATCTAATCACCATCTTTTCCCCCAATGTTTTTTTAATAGTAACTAGATTGATGACCCGTGCGCCGAACGGGTCTTATGAGCTAAAATCATTTCAAAATGTATTTTGTTTTAGTGGAATAGTTATAATGTTGATTTTTTTTTAAGGATAGTTATAATGTAGATTTGAAAATACTTAAAACCCAATTAATATTTTAATAATCAAGGACGAACGGGTCTCATCGGCTATAATAGAGACCAATAAATCATATTGTAT
>Ga0315913_1009102_pt1 | contig 11675 bp, 11 predicted proteins | sample MpolsnodulesMG_FD_207736 | JGI IMG/M metagenome (GOLD analysis project Ga0315913, IMG submission 207736) | Medicago polymorpha root nodule microbial communities from Los Angeles, California, United States - small nodules | ecosystem: Host-associated > Plants > Roots > Nodule | place: USA... | reverse complement strand
TTGTGATAGCTAGCTACTCTATTTATAGTTTACAATGACTTAAGCCCTAAGAAATATAACACTAGAATGTTCCACAAGAAACCACGGGCTTTTAGGTCAGAAGTAAACTAATAGGTAGCTTGTCCATAAAGCAGAAGCAGCAAAAGTGGGCTCTGAAGGTTGGCACGGCCGTGCAGCTGGTGGCACGGGCCGTGCCAAGTCTCTGACTTTGGGGAGTGACATATTTTTGTCCCATATTTTGTATTTTCATCCCGAATCAGCTCCTAATCCTCTTTCTTTTGCTCCAAGACTAAATCTTTAGATATTTGTTCCTGAAATATAATAACTTGCAATTGAAGAAAAATAATTCTAAAAGGAAATAATATTTAAATAAAACTAAATCAAATCTAAATAAAATAGACTCAAATAACATATTAAAAGCACTAATTTATTGACTCATCACCTTCTCCTTACCTTTGCCACGAGCAACATGTGAACCTGATCAAATAAAGGATTGGGATGAGACATAATATCTCGGTGAGTTCTACCTAATCCTAGGCTATAAGTAACCTCGGGGAAACCTATGGTTACCACGTGTCTACAACACAATTGTTCGGTTGATTATACGTGTGTGAACTCATGCATATCTAAAAGATCGTGCACAACTAAGATTGTCATATCTTATACCTATACTTGTACTTGGGTCGCAGCAAATCATATTCGTATCATGAGCATAATCATATCATAAGCATAACATTGCAAAATAGGGTTTAACATATAATTATCTGAGTTTGGTTTACGGAGTGTGTTGGGTGGAGTAACCCCGAGTACAATCCCATAACATAACCGATGAATTTCCTAGCTAAGGTTACATCGAACTCCTCTTAATACCGTGTGGGCCTACCTTGCGGAGCGTATCCCGTCCCCCTAACGTGAACCTCTTGAATCCCCCTAGCATGGATTACAAGAGACACGACATGTCATATCATATCATATTATTGGTCATTCATAGCTTAATACGGCTCGATGGCGTGCTAGCATACATAATCTCGACTATCTAGGTCGAGGTTCTAAGGACTTCCCACACTTCGATATTAAGTTACTACCCGGCATAAATCATGTCATACTCTCGTGTGTCATTTGTCATTGAATGTATTAATGTTTGCTCATGCCTTCCTTTTAAAAGAAACTTAAGAATGTAATGCGCATTAAGTAGTTAAAGTTTGAGGGGTTTTTAAAGTTAGAAAAGACTGCGAGAAAAGGCCTCGGACGGCACCACTGGACCCCAGGACGAGCCAACAACTCTTGAGGAGTTGTGGAAAATTTTGCAAAAAAAAATAATAAATGTGATTATTCTAATGGAGTACATATGGAAATTTTTAATTGATTTGGGTAAATTACCCATGAGTTTTCAAAGGCAATTTAGAAAAAACCTAATCTCAAACTTGCTTATAAAGTTAGGGTGCTTATCTTTATAATCTATGATCGCACCTTATCTTTTTTCAATACGGGACTTTCCATTTATCTAAAGTTAACCATTTGTGTATTTGGAAAACTTGAATGGTGAACTTTAACTTTCCATTTAATTTTTCTATATGTTGATTTCTGATACGTTCATTGTATGTTGTTGTTGATTTCCCCATCATGAAAAGGGTACCTGAAATGCAATTTAATAGTAACACGTGTACTGAATTATTGCTCTTTGAAACAAAGAAGAGTGAGACTTTCTTGCTGGAGAAATGCATGTATATGTACAACCCAAATCAAAATCATATCCAGAAACAGGCGTAAAATGCATATTATTTAATGGGTTTTGTTAGAAGACACATTTTATGAAGGTGTCTTTTAGCAAGTTATTCTATGAGCATTTGTTACAAGGCACCAACTAATTTTTATGAAGGTGTCTTTTAGCAAAGTTATAACTAAAAAGTTGAAATCACACCTTGAGGTGTGGGTTGCTACAAGACACCTTCATGAGTGGCTTCTAGCAAAACCCTTATTTAATTATTTTCTCTTTAGTACTTTATTCATTTATGTGAGTGTGTCTAAATTAATTTATTTATATATGAATAACATGGTACTCAAGTAATTTAGTTGAATATGTATACATTATTTGTTCTCGTGAGCTTAGCTCAGTTGGTATGGACAATGCATAATGTATGTAAGGTCCAGTGTTCAAACCCCGGCCACCACTACAAAATAAAAAATATATATCATTATCTAATCAATCAAGGACATGTCATGCTTTATATTAATTTATTTTAAAATAAATTAAAATGTTTAAAAAAATTTGTTTATAAATACCGATAGCTAACCAAACCTTAAAATAAATTATTTTAAAACCTTTAAATCAATCAAGATATTTATTTTAAAATAAATTATAAATACATATTACCTTTTTTTTTTTTTTTTTTTACAAAAGACGGCCAAAGGCCCCATATATTACCTTATTTCTATTATCGTTCATATAACATCATCAATCCAAACCCTAATTATGACCTGCTTTAAATAGGGTTCGTTTGCTCCACATAGAATTTTTTTTGTCGGTGTTTATATCGTTATTTTTCCTTGGTTGTTCATTCTGTTTATAAATTTTTTCTTTCTTTCCTGATTTAAAGTTCCAACTCCCAACTGTCCATAATTCAATAGCATTTCAATTCCTCCACTGTCGGGCTGGGTACGGTCCCAACACACCATAAAGGCACACACAAGTGGGGTATATACGTAATCAGTTTTTTTTTTTTACATGAATGTCTTTTAAGACCTTATAGTGTGGAATAACTTGCCAAAGAGGATTGGTGTATTAGGTCAAATAAAATATTTTCTCCGATCATTTTTATAAGAGACAAATACGTCAATTAAAGTTGATGTATTTGATTCATGATGTAAACGAAATATATTAATTTTTGTTGACTCATTTAACTCATGTATTCTTGGTCGTATTTATAAGCTATTGTTGCTCTTACAAATTCATTTAATAACCGATATATGTGGAGTATATTATAATTCATATACATTTAACAACTGATTTATTTGAAGTATATTATAATTCAGATATATCAGTTATTAATGAATCTAAAAAAAAAGTTGTTTATAAATGTGACCGGAGATAGTAAATAAAAATGATAATTAAGTAAATAGGTTTTATAAATATATATAGAATTTGTTCTTAGTTTTTTAAAAAAAATTACACCATTAGCTTATCAATTTTCCTCTTTTAATGATATAGTAGTAAATTGACTTATTAAAAAATACTAGCATCCCCTAAAAAAATATAATATACCATGTTTCAACTTGTGGGTAAATGATATAACACACCCCTAAAAAAAATATAAAGCATGTTGCCAATAAATGATACATCATACATACCACACGTGTTTAAAATTTAGTCCTATAAAAAGATCTAACAATTCCACTCTAATTCACCACAAATAGTACTAGCCTTGCTCTTTCTTGTTTTAAATTCAGTATACAAGTGTTACCCAATTTGAATGAGACAATGGAAGAAATCAACAACACAACATTGAACGTATCATCAACCAACAGCTGGTTATCTGATTTGGTAAGAAAATTAAAAGTTAAATTCTTTCTTCTTATTTTCTAAATCCACAAATGGCTTTGATTATAAATTAATTCTTTAAAGATCTTACTAAGAAGTGTCCTAAGGACATTCATTAAGGATTTCTAATGAAAAAATTATTCTTTAAAAAGTCAAAAACTTTAACAAAAACTTACTATTTAAAGTTACTAACCAAAGCCCTAACAAGAGCGCTTCATTAGCATTTCTCATTCTTTTAATTCTTGAAATTTCCTTTTCCTTTTTTTTTTTTTTCAGGAAATGGACGAATACGATTTCTTTGCAGAGGAAAGCAACCTGAATTTTCTTGATACAGATGTTGTAAAGTTTCTTTCACAAGACATAGGTAATGTATTCCAAGAACAAAACAAACAACAATGCTTCACTTCGGGGTCCACTCCCACATCTCTTAGCAACTCATCAAGTTATGAAACAAATTTGGACACTTTTGACTTTGATTTTGATAAGCCAAACATGGAGCTGAAAACAATTGATCATTGCAACAAAATCAATGAAACCTTTTCACCAAAACTTTCTTCATCACCATCTAAATCATCTCTTCAGTTTCAAACTCCATCTTTTGACAACACCCCAAATTCACCCACTGCTAATTCCTCACAAAACTTGGAAACAAAAACCTCAAAGACCAAAAGGTCTCGTACTCATCATGGTCAAGATCATATCATGGCTGAGAGAAAGAGAAGAGAGAAACTCACCCAGAACTTCATTGCTCTTGCAGCTCTTGTTCCTAACCTTAAAAAGGTACAATAAGTAATTTTCTGACTTACTTATTGATAATAAGATCATGTATTTTTCTTTTTATGAAATAATCTTGGTTACTCTATTTTGTGTCACACGACTCACTAATCGATTGTGTAAAAATCTTTTAGGTGGACAAGTATTCTGTATTAGTTGACACTATCAAATACTTGAAAGAGCTTAAACAACGTTTGAAAGTTTTGGAAGAACAAAATGAAAAAACAAAAATAGAGTCACCGATAGTCTTGACCAAACCAGGACTCTGCAACGATGACAACTCCTCGTCATGTGATGAGAGTATTGATTGTGTTGTTGATTTACCATTTCAAGTGGAAGCAAGAATCTTAGGAAAATATATGTTGATTCGGATCCAATGCCAAGAGCACAAGGGGCTTCTAGTTAAAATTATGGTCGAGATTCAAAGGTTTCAACTATTTGTTGTCAATAATAATGTCTTACCTTTTGGAGATTCTATCCTCGACATTACTATTATTGCTCAGGTAGAGACCATCACTCTATCTACCTTTAAATTGCCACTAATATTGTTTTTCACAATTTTTTAATTTTTGGTGCCATCATTATTACTATTATTATATTGACAAATTTATTTATATTATTATTATAATTGTTATCATCTTATAAGAAGTATTTTATTCTAGGTTGTTTTCCACTATAATTGCTCAATATAATCATTTTGTTGTCTTTTTATTTTGGTGTTTTTTTATATTATTTACCACTGTATTTAATATTAATCTTAATTATTTTATAGTTGGGTGAAGGCTACAACATGAGCATAGAGGAATTTGTGAAGAACCTACGCATGGCAGCATTCAAGTTTATGTCATCATAATAACATGAACATGCACGACTTTTGTTGGCGGCCAGTAAAAAAGAGTCACAAATATTTTCCTTACTAATGTACAATTTTTCAATAAATGTGTCTTTGGCCCCTGAAAAAAAAGATAAATGTGTCTCTAGATGCATTTTAAAATTTTATTTATTTCAAATTTTCTTCAAGTGTTGAAACAAATATCTTTGCGAAGATGCAAATATCTGTTTAGTTTTTCTTCTTAGTTAAGATATAGTACTATGTATGTTGGACAAATAACATTAATCTTATTCAGTTATTCTTATCGTCATATTTTTGGTAATTCAAGTTAAGAAGGCCGGTCTTTATTTAAACATAAGATTACTATATATATTGAGAAACCATTCATTAAAGGCCTGATTTAAGATGTTATAAACACATCAACACTAGATTTTGTACTTATTTCCTTAATTATTAACTAGTTACGTCATAGGTTCAACATATTTTACTCAATATTAGTAATGTCACCTTCTAAGTACTTACTACTAGGGTCAACTCACTTTTGGTATCTTTCGCTAGCTATAACTAATTACTTCCTAGACGGGTAGATACTAATAGCAAGATATAAATTTCAAGATATAATCTTCAGGATAGTAATATCAATATTAGGCCCTGTCACAACCTAAGTATCTAATCTAGGGTTGCGCTACGACAGAAATAAACTAATAGTGAAATCCCTTGGAAGTGTAAGGGGACTGGACTACTCCTATGTTATAGGATGAACCAATATAAATTGTTTTGTGTCTTTCTTCTCTCTCTGACTCTTTATCTTTTATATGTGTGTTCTTTATTTCCGCTGTATTCAGACTCTAAGTCAGAATCTGCAACATCAGATTATGTCCAGGTTTGTATTTAAAACTTAGAGAAAGCTTTTTACATGTTTATTTTTAACATATGTTTCACAAATCTTATCCTTATCAAAATTGATCGTAGGAAGATATCTAACTATATCTAGTTTAGAAAGCTTGGAAATGGTACCCATGCTAACATGACCAGCCCTTTTATGTCAAATCCATTTATCCTTTTTAAGGGACAATAAACATGATTCAACTAGTATTTCATCTAAGAAAAGAACATAAAGGTTCTTTCTTATTGATATAGTGAATAAAGTTTTTCAAGAAGATGTCTATTTTATTTCACAAATTTTGGGATTAAAGATAACTTCTAAGCCACTACAACATAATTGACTTATGCTTAATAAGTTATGTTTTAGACCTTCAACATATCAAACATTTTCTATTTTTGCAGGGTTATGATTACCAATCATACCTTTGTCTTTGATTGGTACTTTATCATTGTTTCCAAAGGTGACACATACTTTGTTCTTTTTCTCAAATGTTAATAAGCACATCTTATCACCAACCAAGTCATGTGTTTGGAACAACCATTGTCCAAATAGCAAGTGTTTTGCCTTACATTTTGAGAAGATACATGCATGCGAAGTCAAAGCTTTCTTAGGTCCCCGTGATGGTTTAGGTCATTGATGGTTAGTATTTTTAACTCTCCTTATGTTAAGAAAGAACTAAGTGTGAACATGACGAATCTTACTGAATTGAGAACATTTTTGCTTTACTTTGGATAAGCTTGTTTTTACCTTCTTGGTAGGTTCAGATGGAGTAACTACACTTGTTCTCATCTGACCTCTTTTTCTAAGAAAGCAGACACATTCAAGATGTACATACCTATTACAGAATAAACACTTTGATTTGTCATTTACTTTCTGTTAGCTGATATTTTCACCAGCCTCATTTAATGTGGTCAACATTAGTTGACTTTTACTCTTGCAGAAATCGAAGTCTTTTCTCAAATCAAAGGAGTTCGACGAGATGTTGGACAGCGTAAAAAGTCTTAAAGCTTGGAGGTTCGACAAGACATGGAGCAAGAAACAAAGTCGTCGAAATCAAGCAACTTCCTTTGAAGTGGGAAGATTCGAATTTCAAAAGAGAAGTGGTTTCCTCAAGTGAGAACGTGAGAGACAAGCAGTTGTCTACATGGAAGGAGTGCTGATCGTGGGATTAGTTTCTTTCCAATTATTTCCTATGTATAAATAGTAGTTTTCCATAGGGAGAACGGGTCGCAAATCGCCTATACATAATTCTAAAACACTTGAAGTACCGACGTAAAAGAAAAGAATCAAAGAATGTATGTAAAGGATTTGTCGAACCACTTTTATTTTTAATGCACTTGCATTTGCACTTTTTTCTTTTCTTTAAGTTTTGGCAATTTAAACTTAATGCGTTAAAACCTGTCAAAAGACGCCGCACGGTCTCGTCCCGTTCGTTAAGCAACCTACGAACTCGATGAATGCACAACAACAAAATGCACAATATGTCCTAGGATCTCTGGTTTGGTCCTTCTTGTTATTATCAAAACTAGTCGATATATGTTTGACAAAAACACCGGCAAACAAATTGGCACACCCAGTGGGACCCTGTTTGTGCATCTTTTTCAAAAAATTGTTTTTAAAACCTTGGAAAGTAACCTCCATTGTATTTTTTAAAAAACCTTGGAATGAAATTTCCACTATAGTCTTTTTCAAAACCTTTGAAAGAAAGTTCCTTTGTAGTTTTCAAAACCTTTTTTCAAAAATCTTTGGGAGAAATCTCATTGTGCATTTTCAATCAAAAACCCCTGGAAGAGATTGACATAATCTTCCAAAAAATTTCAAAACTTTTTCTAAGAAAAAACTTGTTTTAAAAAACGTTTCTTGTGGAAACAGTCTTTCTGAAGATTAGCAACTATTTTCAGTAAAACTTTTCCTAAGAAAAAATCTGCATCTTTGTGCATGCATTTACGAAGTGGTAAAGCTTTGAATAAAATGACTAAATCTGTCAATACTGGTGCTTCTATGTCATCACAATCATTGCAATCATCTTCACAAGCACAAAATACACAAACATCCATCCCTTTAATGGATGTGATTGTACCAACGGCCTTGGGGGCAACCACGACCATGCCGGTTTCGACGAAAATGGGAGTAACCTCTCCCACAACCGCTCCAACTGTAACCGCCCAGATGACACGACCGAAAATGGGGACCTTCGTGCCACCATTTACTGCTGGTGTACCCGGGTGTACAAGTGTCCCTACTTCTCCTAGTTTCATAAATGCGCAGAACTCTTCTAGGGATCAACCATACGGTATGCCAACTTCAATGATGGCAAATATAATATTCTTGCATTTACAGAACATGCAAATCCATTTACACCGTTTAATACACATAGTCCTTCAAGTTCTATCGTTTTTGGCAGAAACACTCTACCAGCCCTAACTACAGAGTCTATGATGTTGTTTAGGCAACAAATGGATGAGAGTAATCATGAGCTGGTTAATTTATTGACACAACAAATTGGTATGGTGCTTAACCCTTTGATTCAAACTACTACTCAGGGTTACCAAGCATTAGCCACTCAAATGGGGAGAATATCAGATTTCTTCACCCCCTCCACAAACTGTCTATCAATAGATCCCTCAGATCCAAAATATTCCTTAAGCCCAGATTACTCCACCTGTGTAAATTGTTGAACCCATAGTTCAAAGACAACAACCTGTACCTCGACCCCAACTAGTCGAACCAATGGTACAAGCACAACCAGAGGTGATTTTGGTAGGTAGAAATCATGATGCAGACGAAGTTATTAGAAATGTCCAACAACAAAATTTCAGAGCACAAAATATTATAGCCACTTTGGTTGAAAATATCATAGCTCAAAATGGTCTAAACGTGGGTTTGGATAAACCAAAATTTGTTTCTCCTTTATTAGAATATGGTCTACAAACTGGACTTTCAATGGGTTATAAAATTCCTAAGTTCACAACTTTTGCTGGTGATACCAACGAATCTATTGTCGAACACATAGCACGTTATTTCACGGAAGCAGGAGATATTGCAAAAAATGAGAATTTGAAATTAAAGTTTTTTCCAAATTCTCTAACAAAGAATGCCTTTCCGTGGTTGACCACACTTTCACCGCATTCCATTCAACATCAGACACAATTAAAGAGGCTATTTCATGAACAATTTTACATGGGCCAATCTAGAATAAGTCTAAAGGAGTTAGCGAGTGTGAGAAGACAATCGACTGAATCTGTCGAAGATTATTTGAACAGATTCAGATTGTTAAAGACAAGATGTTTTACTCAAGTGCATGAATGTGAGTTAGTCGAAATGGCCACTGGTGGCCTGGATTATTCCATTAGGAAGAAATTAGACACTCGATACTTGAGAGATATGGCCCAACTGGCCGACAGAGTTCGACAGGTCGAAAGATTGAAAGTTGAGAAATCTAGAACTTATAAGTTAAGAAGAGAAAAGGTTGTTTATGTAGATACAAATTAAAGTGATCAAGAATTCGACATAGCCTATGAAGGTGTCGAAGACGGCGAATGAAACTTTGCTGAATTAAAACCAGGGCCTCCATATACGTGCAAAGTATTAAGGCCATCCGATGGGAAAAATCCTGTCGAGGCACAAAATGATGGATACACTCCTAAAACTTACACGTTCGATAAAACCAAATGCGATAAGATTTTTGATCTTTTAGTTGTTGATGGTCAAGTGGCGATATCTAACAGTGTAAAAATCCCACCACTAGAACAACGTAAAAAGAGAGGGTATTGTAAATATCATTATTTTTTGGGTCACAAGACTTCACATTGTGTGCTTTTCAGGGACTTAGCGCAAAGAGGTCTAAACGAAGGTAGGCTGAGGTTTGGACATAAAGAAAAACCCCAGATGCAAGTAGATGGTGATCCATTAAAGGTTGTCGATGCAATGTACACATAAATTGCAAGTTGCAACATAGTGGAAGCCATTGCAAATGCTGTTGAAAAACTATATGTCGAAGCAAAGGATGATGTTGCTGAATATCAGATGGTAGAAGTTTCTGGAAATCCCAAGGATGCTGACAAAATCACTCCAGAACTCCAGCTCTATGAGAAGGCAAAAGTAGCTTATCACATGGCTGAAGAAGAGCTGATTGATTTTCTCCATCGTTGTAGATTGAAGAACTCTGAGGTAATGTTGTGCCTCAGATGTAGTTCAGTGTTTGACAACGAGGCTACCAAAAGCCTTGAAAATGTTGTTCCATAATCTAAGAAGAGAGGAAAACGGTACGTTGATCATAGACCAAAGTTCTCTTTTACTAAGAGTTATATTCCTTTCATCGATAACTCTTCGACCACCAATTACGTTAGTAAGAATGGTCATGAGAAAGCCTATGTGCCCCATGCTAAGGTACCTGTACAAAAATAGGTTCAGTCGACCTATGAGAATGTTCAGTACGAAAGAAGTAATGTGGTGAAAGGCAATACTAGTAATGCCGTTACTAAAAATGTCACTACTAATACCGAAAATCCGTACGAGTCAAAGAAATATGCTTGTCGAAATAATTAAAAAGGTAAAAATTCTATGACTCAAACTCAGTGGAGGAGGTATCAAAGGTCCAAAAAGGGTATTGTTGCAAAAGCTAATAACAAAGCGGTTGACCCTAAAGAAAAACTGGTCGAAACGGTTAGAAGACAAGTGAAAGAAAGATTGTCTCTTCCTCCTGTTGAAGGAAATGTTGCTGGAGATGACAAGATGGATTCAGACTTCATGGATTCATAACCAGATTTCAACGTCATATGCAATGTGGTTTCTATTTTACCCGTAGAATATGATATGATATCTGAGGTCGAAGAATCTGAAGAAGATTATAATCCAGAAGACATGGAGAAATACAAATCAATGTGTTGCTATGTGACATATTATGGCTATGGTAATCAACAAAAAGCCATATTTGAAAAACCTAACGGCTCCATGAAAAGCCATCTCAAACCATTATTCCTTCAAGCGAAAGTTGATGACACTAGAGTCAACAAGGTATTGGTAGATCGCGATGCTGCCGTGAATTTAATGCCTCGATCTCTACTTAAGAAGATTGGGAAATGTGTGAAGGTGAGAAAAACCACAAGAAGGGGGGGAGTTGAATTGTGTTTTCGAAAACTTCTTCCTTACGTTCTGAAGAACTGTTTTCAGGTTCAGAGTCTGAAATAGTTCAGAGTCTGAGTGAGTTCAGAGTCTTAGTGCAGCGGATAAATGTAAGAGAACAGAGAAAGAAATAACACAAGCAATTATACAGGTTCATTCCACAAACCGGAAGTAGTCCTGTCCCCCTTGTACTTCTAAGGAGAGTTCCACTAAAATGTAATGTCAAATTACAAGTTGCTCAATCACACGAGAAAGAGACTTCTCAATGCTCAAGGACAACTCCAAGAGACTTCTATGCTCAATCACACCTGAATGAGACTTCTATGCTCAAGGACAACTCCAAGAGACTTCTATGCTCAATCACACCTGAATGAGACTTCTATGCTCAAGGACAGCTCCAAGAGACTTCCTTTGCTCAATCACAACTGAAAGAGACTTATCTTAACAATTACAAAGAATTGAATAAGGTTTTGAATACTTGATATACAATCAGAGGTATTCACAATACAATACGAAACAGA
>Ga0315913_1009101_pt1 | contig 11676 bp, 9 predicted proteins | sample MpolsnodulesMG_FD_207736 | JGI IMG/M metagenome (GOLD analysis project Ga0315913, IMG submission 207736) | Medicago polymorpha root nodule microbial communities from Los Angeles, California, United States - small nodules | ecosystem: Host-associated > Plants > Roots > Nodule | place: USA... | reverse complement strand
GGTTGACTTTTTCTCTTTTCAAAATGCCCTCAATTTTCAATATTAATAACACATGTAACAAATAGATAAAATTAAAAAAATGTAACAAACACGATATGAATATATATATATATATATGGCTTTTTTCCTTTATCATTTAAAAAAAATTTAGATTATATTTTTTTGTTATATTGTTGTTTTCATTGAAATAGATAATCATGATTAGTTTGATTGTTATAACTTCAAAGCAACAAATATTTATATTTTTAGTTTTAATCAAAATCAAGATTTCATAAAAATAAATAAAAAAACACCGTTCATAATTTTCAAACGTTTCCCTAATAAAAAGAGCAGAAATACGAACACTTGTGGCCGTCTTTTCGCTAGTATAATATAATTGTTAGTTGATTCTTTCCTCCGAATAATTTCATACATTTTGACGGTTTTGGTATGTTGTTGATGGAAGTAGTATTGATTATTATTGAAGCTGGACTGGGATGATGATTACTTGGGATCGGATAAATTGTTGTTTGAGTGCAATTGCTCTACCCTTTATTGAAATAACCATTGGCAATAAGTAATTTATGTAACGGGAATTAAGTATTAGATTATTAGTTTCCTTATCACTTCCTTTCCAACTCTTTCTAGGTTACTTCTAACAAAAAGATTATTAGTTTCCTTTAAACAAAGTCATGTACCTCGTTTGAGAATCAATCAACATTTCAACAATTCTTCTCTCTAAAACATCCATTCTCCCGTATTTTGTGCATAATTTCCCTTCTGTGCACTATTCTATTCCAAATTATTAGAATTCCTACTCCACAACCTTTCGATTTGGCACCTCATGAAGGCTGCTAAACACATTCCCAACTTTTTCTGAAAGGTGTCAAGCGCTCATTCTTAATGTTAAAGATCCTACAAATCTCCTCTAGTGTTAAAAATCTTTGAATTATTAAAAGATTTCCAAAGTGATCAAAACTAAATAAAGTGCCTTCCTTCAATAGCAATAACCTAAATAAAGTGCCTTCCTTCTATAGCAATAACATCGAGTCACTTGACTTTTTCCTATATAGACACAGTCAGTAAAATTGTACATGAAGATGGAAATCAAAGAGGATGTGGAGGATGGTTTACATCACCACATTCAATGCTCTGAAGAATTTTGCATTTTGCGATGACGAAAGTAGTTGTGATGAGCCCTTTTTATCCTTTAAAATGTTGAATAGTTTGGTCATCTGTAGGTGTGAGGTAAGGGATGCACATGTCTTCATCACATCAATAAATCATCAACCTTGTTTGTTCTACGAATGGTGTTGGAATCCGAAGTGGTGCCTTGGAGTGATTCGCGGTTGATGGGAGTGTTTCTGGGGTTTTTTTGGCAGCTGATGGGTCTGTCGTGAGGTGTTTGGCAGCATTTTAGCCTGTGCCGGGTTTCACTGCTGCTGTTGTAGTAGTTGACAGGAGCGGTTCTGGCTTCTTGACAGCAGGACCGTGTGGTGTGTTGGTACAGAGTTTGCTGTTGTTTTAGTACTGTTTTGGTGGTTTTGATTTCTGTTTTTTTTCTTAGGTCCTGTCCGGTTGTTTGGATGTGGATTATAGGGCTTTTTTTCACCGAGTTGTGGTTGGTGGAGAGTTGCCGTCTGTTGTGAGGCGCTCTAACTGTGTACTCTTTTTCCTCCTTTGCGGGTTAAGTGCATCTTGCACTAACTTACCTTAATAATATTTGCCGTTTCTAAAAAAAAAAAAAAAAAGTGTAGTTTTGATTGCTAAAATAATTAACACAACCAAGAAAAGTATTGTATGTAAATGCAAAGCAAAAATCATGCATACATAGTCAATGAATGAGAGGGAGGGAGGGAGAGAAAGAGAGCACGAGCAAGAGAATTGTAAAAAGAAAAAATATTTGCATTTTTCTTCTAGTGCCGCACTTTTAAAAGCCATTCACCTTGAAAATAAAGTTGTTACTTGTAGCTTATATGTCGACCCACGTCTACTTTGTCTCCGCCGCCAAAACAAACAAACACTAATATAGGTTTTAGTTGTAGATAAAAGTTTTGGAGTGTGAAGATACAAAATTAAATAAATTAGAATACATGAAAATTTACTTGTTCAAACTGACGTGTGACAATCGAGTATTCATCTTGTTTAAGGATGGGTTGTTGAATGCATTAAATTAGTTTAGGCTCACTTTATTTATATTCGTTGTTGTAATATCAGGAAATGTTTGTATTTTGTTATGTCAATATTCTCTAACCATGAATTCCTAATGGGTTTTTGAATGTTGATGTTGAATGCATAAATTAATTAGTTTAGGCTCACTTTATTTATATTCATTGTTGTCATATCAGGAAATGTTTGTATTTTGTTATTTGAATATTCACTAACCATTCCATATATCAAGAACTTTTCATTCACGAGAGGATGAGATATGAGAAAGGGGTGCATTAGAATGACCTGCACACCAGCTCCCAACCATTTGATGTCGCTGAGGCAGAGTTAATCTCATTTGTAGAATCAATTTGTCCAAATTTGGTTAAGGTGTCCATCGAGTAAGAAGTGTCTATATTTGTTTCCTAGGTAGGACCTAACTCATAATGGTTTTAGTTTCAAATTTTAATATTTGGAGTTGATATCTTTCATTCAGTGAGATCAGAGAAGCGACAACTTACTGATACAAAATTATTTTATTCGGTATGATGATCACATTATTTGAATGCTTAGAACTATGAATAAATTTAAGTTTAATAGACTTGCATTCCTTTGTGAATAAAACAGGAAATAAAAGCCATCTCCCTCTCGTTACTTTAAAATCCATCCAAAATTAGATTTAACACAGGATATTGAAAATGCGGCAATTCATAAAATATAAATAAAAGTATTCAGCAATCAATATTTTAAGGATACATAAGGTCCGCATAGAATATCAATGTTTTTAGCGAAACACAGGAGACATTAAATAAACAACGGAGCAAAATGGGTTTCAAGTTCTACAAGACACATTCCCCTCAAAAAAGGTCTCACAATACACGAAAAGAAAAGCAACCAAAATTAAGTCTCAGAAGTACAGAACAGAAAATTTGGGGCTGAACTTTTTAACTATATCCTAATTGCTGTTGCTGCTGAGGAGGTTGGTAACTTGCATACCCCGCCGGATAGCTGCCATACATATTGGGGTCTTGTCCAGCAGGTGGGGCATAAGCATAATTTTCATAACCTTGGGCATATCCGCCAAAGTAACCACTACTACCGTTCCACTGGTTTGGATCTTGTTGGGTCTGAAAATCAGCAAGGAAATCCATTAAAGTTGATCAAAATAAGTCAAAAAAGTTTGCATCAAATGCAGCTCAGGTTTACAACAATCTCAAAACTCTTACCTGTTTGTTTGCCGGGCTTCGTCCCCATGAAAGCCGGACATTTTGTCCACCTAGAAGTGTACCATTTAAAACCCGAAGTGCTTCCTCAGCAGAACTCCTGATATATGAAATATAGTGTCACAATCAGAGCACTGAATAGAATGGGGAAGTAATACCGTCATAAGATAAATATCAAATATTTAAATGATTAATTTACCTGTCTGCAAATTGGACAAACCCACATCTCTTGCCTGATGGAATCTTAACATGAACCAGTTCACCATACTGAGTAAAAACTTGTTTCAAATGTTCATCTGTGACATTAGGATCCAAATTGCCAACAAAAATCTGCAATGAAGAGAAATCAGGTTACAAACAAGTATAAAAGAGAACAATTTCTATGTTATAAAGAAATACGCACGGTTGTATTATTTGGATCATTCTCGTTCTGTGCCCCCCCTTGTGGATTCTGATAAGAAGCTGCATTTTCAAAGTAAAATAAAATAAATAGATAAATAACAAAAAACATGGAAGGAAGCAGTTCATAGAAAAAAGGAAGAAAATAAACCAATAGCATAAATATAATAAAATGCACAGCTTGTACTTCTGTGACATAATTTTCAAGCAAAAGCAAGCACACGAGGAATTTCAGAAGCAACAAACAACGATAAACATTCAACAAACAGAAATGAAGTCAGTATAAAATAAACACATTCAATTTACTTAACCTGTGCAATGAAAGGATGCACCCAAGGTTGAGGAGCACTAAAAAGATTGGTGCCTTACACACACCATCCATGTTGAAATATTGAAATATAACTATACATTAAATCATGGACAAAATGAAAAAAGGATTGCGTGAATACGATAAAAATAGTTGAAGTGTTGAGCAATGCAAGGACTGCATGCGCGTGTGTATGTGTTAATTTATTCACATATGCATCGAAGCATATAGAAATGGCAATGATCTTCCTTGTGTCTTAAATATTCAATAAAAATAGTTAGAGTGTTGAGCAATGCAAGGACTGCCAGCGCGTGTGTAAATTTATTTACAACTGCATCAAAGCATATAGAAATGGCATTGATCGTCCTTGTGTCCAATATTATAATCAAAGTTTAATAGAGATTGATGTCCTGTATTATAATCAAGGTTCACGTAGAGATTGAAATAAAGAACAGAGCAGGAAACTGTCGAATGCTTGTGCAGAAAAAACTCATAACGCATCAACTAGAAATTCCGAAAGATTACACTACCCATTAGACTGAGCAATATATGATAAATTATAAATTTAGTACGCCAAACAGTGCAGAAACTAACCAAGAAAGAGAAAAGGCCATAACATCATGAACATAAATAGTAAAGAACGTGACAATGAACAACCAATCTCCATGGTACAAATTTAACACAACGAAAGCACTAAAGACCAAGACTGAATAGTACAGATTCTACAAAATGAAAGCACTAAAGACCAGGACTCCACCTTTTACCCGTGTGGATTTGAGATTGGTAACTTAAATTATTAAAGCATCAGACAGATGAACCAAAAATTATTAAAAGTAAACAAGATTTGCTGTAGAACAAGCAAATAAAATTGAAAGATGTAGTTCTAATGCAAGAACTAAGATTATTTGGATATAATTTAAAATACCAAAAGAAGTAAAGCTCAAAAGAATAAAAATTAAGAGCTGAAACAAAGAAAGGTGGGCTGAAAAAAATTAAAAACTATGAATAGCTGTGGTATGTAATTTGGCTTAAAAGCAAGCCAACAAAACGAAAGGAAAAGAGAAAGTAAACAGAATAGGTGCGGAATAAAGGCGGGAAAGAAAATGCCACCAAAAATTAATGGGCGAGACATAAACGGATTACTGACCTACGGAAGGCCATGCACTAAAATGGTAACCATTTCAGCTGAAATCAGTTCCAGGCTCGAGATGACAGAGCCTCTTGAAACCCTGCTTTGAGACAACACGAGTTCTATAAGATTTTATTATTCTACATTATTTACTTAGCCCAAATTTTGAAACGAAATTACGAACAAGCATCGTGTTTAGACAGCATATCTTCAAGAGCCTGACTGAAACTTATCATATACTAAAGGATAACATTTAGGAATTCACGCAATAAAAGATAACAGGGAAACATAAAACATTATTTCCAAACAGTATCAGTATTTATCAATAGCTAGACACATGCATCTAAAGGAAAACAGCTCAAGTTTTTCTTTATGTTGGCCAATGTATAACAACCATTAAAAGGACATACCTTTTGAAGTCTGTGTGCCAAGGTTTTTGTTAGAAGCTGGTCCAATACGCATGGGTCTTGTGGAACAAAGAACCCCTTGCATTTCAGACATAGCCCTCATTTGTTCACTCTCATCAGCAAACCTAACAAAACCATAACCTTTTGTCCTACCAGTGGTCCTGTCAATTACAACTTTCGCACCCTTAACTGAATTATACCGAGTTCTAAACACTTCGGTCAAATGATGATCACTAACATCAGCAGCCAAGTCACCAACAAATATGGTGTAATCAGGAGAATCATCATGACGCTTCTCACCAGAACTAAAAGTTGCCCAGTTCAATCTGAAATTCTGGCCACCATTTGGCATGATGGTGCCATTATAAGTTTGAAGTACTCTCTCAGCACCAGCACGGCTAATAAACTCAAGAAACCCATAACCTTCAGATTGATTAGTCTGCTTATTACGAATAACTTTAACAGATCCAACCTACAAAGGAACAGCACAATTTCGTAAATAATAAACAAGATGCCTTCAAAGTTGATATAATAGTTTCACCATCAATATAGTGAAAATAATACTACAACAATCACCTTGAACAATAAACAGTTCAAGCAAACAGAATAAATAATAGATAAATTTCTTTGCACTGAAAGTGTAAAACATTTTTAGCCGTGTATCCAATCAACCACACCATAGTGCCAAATGTATACCTTGGTTTCTAAAATATTTCCATAAATATCTATTGTCATGATTTGTTATGATGCATGGGTAAAAAAGCTTTACACTGTCTGTGCATGCAAATTAAATCCAATAAATAAACCATACAAACACGAGATTATCCACTTTCACCAAACAGAATACATCGATTTCATAACATACTCCTTTTTCAAAGAACCTCCGTATCATGATGATTTGATAGGATGCATGTGTAAAAAAGTTTTACACCATCCTTATAACAAATTAAATCCAATGAATAAACCATACAAAAGCAAGATTATCCAATTACTCAAAACAGAAAACATCCTTTTTCATAACAAACTGATCCTTATAAAAGAACCTCGTATTCAAAAATTAAACAATTACATAACAGATTTGTTTTTGTTCCAATTAACATAAACTTCATGTTTCAATTAGCCCTAAAAAAAATAACCCTAACAAAAGAGATTTAAAATCAATAGATCTAAAAAGATAAGATAATAAAAGCGGTTATTATACCTCGCCGGTGTGAGAGAAACAGTTATAAAGATAATTCTCGTCCATCCAATATTGCAAATCACCGATCCAGAGAGTACGGACTTCATCGGCGTTGGTAGGAGGAGGAACCGCCGATTGTTGAGGAGGCTGGGCGTTAGGGGCCCACATCTGAGGAGGTTGGGTTTGTGGTTGAGGCTGATGAGGAGGCATCATCATGTAGGGTGGTTGTTGTTGATGCTGCTGTTGTACTTGTTGATGGAATTGTTGAGCCAAGTTGGGTGGTGGCATACCTGGTCCTCCTGGTTGCATCATCTTCTTCTTTGATTGATTGAATTGAATCGCACAAATTCTAGAGAGAGAAAGAGATAGCGATAGAGAGAGAAAACGAATGAAGCAAGTGGTGTGTGTGCGCGCTTTTAAAGAGTGATTCAGACTCTAACCCTAACCCGATTACGTGTCACTCTTTTCTTTGCATCTCGCTGGATTTTTATTTCTTTTTCTTTTTTTTTTATCTTTTTGTTACAAAGATTTGTTTTATTTTTTCTCTCAAGAGCTTCTTTTATTTCTAAAGGATATTTGTTCTATTTTTATTTTCATGGAAAGATTTTAGAGTTAAATAACTTTCTCTTTGTAAATATCTCAAAATTCATTATTAATTCTTTTAAGAAAATGGAATAGTCTATGACTTTTAACTTAACCGATAAAAATATCAAATTTATTGGGTCAAACGTTATGATCGAGTTTAAGTTGTGACATCTCTACTTGTATGTGTGAATTTTTATATATAAGGGAAGTCATTTGAATAGTTACTTGAGAAGTTACCTCATTTCTTTTGACCAAGGTCTCCTTAACTTTGAAATCGACTTTGACATGTTAGGAAATATTTTTACCCCGTCCACTCACGTGATGCATAGTAGTCTTAAATTGTGTCCTTCTTTGCGTATTTTTACCTTGTGCAATACAATGATAATTTTGAATTTTAATGTGTTAGTTGAAAGTTTATCGATATCGCAATATTTAGAAAAATACTTGAAAAATAAATTGGTTCAATTTGAAGTTAGAGAAGGAAATTAGAGACAAAAATCGGAGATGGAAACCATCGTATGTCTGTTGGAGATTATAGATGGAAATTACAGACGGGAAATGGAGACGAAAATTGTGAGGCTTTCTTATCTCACATTTCTTTGCAATACAATGTGGAGGTCGACGTATTGATTTGGGACATTAATTTTGATGGTATAATTTCATACAAGAAGCTTATGTGTTGATCTACATTTTTGAAGCATCTGTATTTTCTTCTTTGTATAGTGTCACTTAAAACAATATGGTTCCATTGAAGTTATCGTTGTTCGCTTGAACTATTAAATGAACAACTTTTAACTAAACTTAATTTCATTCAAGGAGAGATACATTTTAGCATCGTTTTGTGTGTGGAAGAGTATAATTCAAAGTTAATTCAATTTGTATATTCTCAAATATAAAAGCAATGTGTTTTTTTTCAAATTCATTCAATAATTAATGAATTGGGATAATTGGTTTATAATATAAAGGGGAAATTGCACCTACCTCCCTTGAAGTCTCTTCAAATAGCACAAACACCCCCTCTAATTTTAAAATAGACACTAACCTCCCCTAAGTTCTATAAAAATTAATTAAGACATCCCTCTTCTTCTAACACCGTTTGTTTTTCTCCGTTAAAGTAAAAGGAAAAAAAAAACTTATTAACATTGTTTAAGCCATTCTTCTGCGCCGCTGACAACAACACCTATTAGTAATTCACAATATTCAAATTAGTGATTCTAAATTCCAATATTGATCGATTACATCAATTCCTCCATTGAGCGGCCTATTATTCTTGTTCTACACATTGTCACCTCCATTTGTAATCCCTCACTTAAAACATATTTACCCAACAAATTAATTGAAACATAAAACATGTTTTCAATTATAGACTTGCGATTGGAGAAAATGATAAGGGATATTGAACAAAAAGAAGTATTCCATTGTCAAGAGCAAAAACATGTTTAAATGGATTTCTAGTTTGGTCGGTTTATTTTCTCGGTGAAGTTGATGCTAAATAAGGGAGTTTAAAGGTAAACTAGATAACGGAGATGAGAAAATAGGAAGAAAACAATGTAAGTGTTAAGAATAGGTTGCTAAGAATTAAAGGTATAAAATCTAAAACAAATCAAAGGCCAATTGCACACCCACCGTCCACCGCAGAGCTGAATATTGCCATCATTGAAGAAATTGGTTGAATGCTTAATTTGTTGCAAAAATTAGGTTGCTAAGAAAATATATCAGATTTTTAAAAGGATTTCTTGGAACTAAACAGAATAATTAACAGAGCTAACATGAAGGGAGGTTATTGTATTTTTGAAATTAGAAGGGAGGTGTGTTACATTTAACTAAATTTTAGGGGAGGTAATTGTAATTTTCCCTAATATAAACCATATATATTTGTTGTTCAACGAACTTTAAAAAAATCTATAGAGGGAGCACTACTGTATTTATTACTATACATATTATTATAGTAAACTAGTGTGTCCGCCTGTTTTTTTTTCTCTCTCTTTTCGCTTAGCGTGTAACTCAGGAATCGTATTTTTTTATGTGATTTTAATTAAATTATAGGTATAAATGTTTTACACTTTCAAATGTTTATCTTATTGTAGGTATAGATTTTTGACACTTTCAAATTATAACAAATCATTTTTATCTTTTTCAATGACATCAACAATATAATACAAATTCTTATCATTTTCAGTAACACCAAAAAAATAACATTTTATTTTAAATTCGGCATCTCATCTAAGGACCGAGTAATCCTAGAGAACCAATCTCACCGCCCACTTGCGGGGCCTCGTTTAAAGTCAGAGCGAAGTTCTGCATAGACTTGTCCACTGAAATTCGCATCAGAGGGGATCAGATCGGTGACCTTGAGAGGAACGCACTCCAAGATCTCAAGCCAACCACTAGCTCAACCCAAAATGGATAAAAAAAAAATTATAATCAAATTTATTTTGGCATATTGTTTGTAGGTTTTTTGTCGCTGTATGTTATTAACTTGGATGCTGTGAGTTTGTTCGCAGATTCTCCCTTTACTTTTTTAACGAATTTTGTATCGTATGTACTTATCAATTTGAATGAATGAATATCATTTTGTTTTTGTAAAAAAAAAAAATGAAAAGGTGACTACAATCATACATCCCATTATATATGGTATAAATATACTTTTTTTTATCTTCTTAAAACATGTACAAGCTCATATCTTCCATTGCGATGATGTCTTCAAACAAATTCAACAATCTAGTAGTGGCAGCAACCAAAAGACTATCTGCAATTCAAACAATGACGACTAGATATCTGAGTCCACACTCTTCCACTCAATGATGGTATAGTAACCGTACTTAACCTTGTTTTTTTTTAAGGAAATCTTGTTTTATCTAAGCAGGTTCAAAAGGATGAAGTAGGTCATTAACTGGAAAAATATTCGACTGAGGATGTTTAGAGCTCCATCTTTAATTTGAAACAATTTTGTTATAGGAGCCAATTATTCCTCCATATATGTCGATAGAATCCCCATTGATCCAAAAGGCTTAAAGCATGCTCCTCTATGAGTAGCTCGACATTGACTATTGTTTGGCATAAAGAAAGCAGTTAGGGTAGTATTTAGTTCAGGGAGGAAAAGTATTTGGAGTTCAAAATTAAAACGATATTGTTTACATGCTTGTGGAATATTTAAAAGGCTAAAAACACAACACACAAAAAAAACTACGAAGTGGTATCTAATATTAAGCATAAACTGTGACACGGACATCTGACACAGACACGTCGACATTGTTCGTTTAAAAGACACAGGATACCGGCATCACTACATACATGTCTATTTATAAAATATCAAAATTGAGAAATTCATTTCGTTTTAAAAAAATTATAAAACATCAAGTTTAATGCATTTGACCCCTGATTGATCAGTAATGTTTGACACATTTTTAATTCCAGTAGACATGTTTGAGAGATGTTTAAGAAGCCTCTAAGCAACGAAAAAACTCATTTTTTTTGGACACTTGTCAGAGTTGTCTGATCTTGTCGCATAAGTGTTGAACGCTGATCTATGAAGTGTCGAAGCAAAGAAAATAGAAAAATGGATCCTTGTGTGAGGTTTCTTACAGTGTCAAACAAGTGACATTCGAGTGCACCGACACCCGTCAAATACCGTGACACGTCTACTCCTAGATGCGTCTGTTGCTAATGCAGATGTGATGTCTCAGGATGCGAGTAGGGTGTAACACTTCAGTTTGGATCAATTTTCAATAAAAAAAAGGTTCAAACTAACCGATGATATCTTCGTTAGTTTAGTTCAGTTTTTACTGCTTTTTAAAAATGAAACCAAACCAAACTAATCGGTTTGGTTCGGTTGATTGATTTATTCAAAAATACAATTAAAAAAAAAAAATCAATATTCATGTAGAGATACACGAAATATACATTTATTTTGTTGGTTTCATTTTATTTTTTTGAAACACAAAAGTGATCAAATTTCTTCTTCAATATACATAATACAACATACAGACATAGGCCCCGTTTGGATTGACTTATTCTCAGCTTATGTGGACTAATCTACTAACATAAGTCTTTTTAAAAGTGTTTGGACAAATCAATAAAAATAACTTTCCACAATTTTATAAGCTGCTTATGCCAAATTTTAATAAGCTCAAATTTTGAGCTTAACATGTAGCTTATCACGGGGCTTAAGTAAATACATACTTGCTTCAATTCCCGCATTACACTTTTTTTCCACAGCCTATATTCTATTCATTGTATAGTGCACCGACTAGTTATACCTATCTTTGGTTTATCTCCATGTAAGTAATAACACACGTAACTACCAACAAAAAAATAAA
>Ga0315913_1009098_pt1 | contig 11678 bp, 7 predicted proteins | sample MpolsnodulesMG_FD_207736 | JGI IMG/M metagenome (GOLD analysis project Ga0315913, IMG submission 207736) | Medicago polymorpha root nodule microbial communities from Los Angeles, California, United States - small nodules | ecosystem: Host-associated > Plants > Roots > Nodule | place: USA... | reverse complement strand
CAAGGCACCTTTTTATTATTTATTTTATTTTATTTCAAAACAAAAACTAAACCTTTTTACTCTTAAAACTTTCATTCTAATCATTGTTAAAAGTTAATTAAATTCATAACTCCCTGTCGGAACGATATTCTATTTTTACTACTTCGGTAAAACCGTACACTTGCGGTTTTGCTCATCATGAGGACAAGAAAATCTAAATGACATTCCATTTTGTTCACAAGATTTTTGAAAAAGATTGTTATCATATTCTTTGCCATTGTCACATTGAAAACATTTTATTGGGCGTTCCAATTGTGTTTGAATGTGAGCACGAAATTGTGAAAAAATGGAATAGAATTGTGATTTGTTACTGATTGGAAAAGTCCACAAAAAATCGGTGAAGTCATCAAGAAATAACACATAATAACGATGCCCCCCATAACTTAACACCAGAGAGGTCCAAAGATCACTATGAATGATGTCAAAAGGCATACAAGTAAAAGACAGAGAATTGGGAAAATGAAGTTTTATTTGTTTCCCAATTGGACAAGACTGACAAAAGAAATCATCACGAAACTTATTACATAACAAAAATTTGTTTCGATGAAGAGAATTTAAAACAGGAGCTCCTGGATGTCCTAGACAACAATGCCATAACTCGGTAGATGAAGCGGCAAAGGATGATGGTGGTGACGGGGCTGCGGCTGTGTGTTGGCTTGTGGGAATAGGGTAAAGGTCATCAGAACTGTTACATCTCATTAAAAGTGTTCCTGTCTGAAAATCCTTCACAGAAAAGCCGAAGGGATCAAATTCAATAGAGACATCATTATCAATTGTAAACTTTTTGACAGAAACAAGGTTTTTAATAAGTTTTGGTGCATGTAAAATGTTGTTTAAAGTTAGAGAATTAGGTAAAGATGCATGACCAGAACCTACAACAGGAATATGATGACCATTGCCAACAATATATTATATCTCATATTAAAATAAGACATGAGGTTACCTCCATTGCCCGTCATATGAGAAGTTGCTCCGCTGTCCATATACCATTGATCATCAGGGGGGAGATAGAGAAAGTATGCATAACAGCCTGGATGTCCGTCGGAGCATAGTATTGTGGTGCTTGCTGCTGTCGGGTATGGACATGGTGGAGTTGCCCATGGCTGCCATGGATACACCCACGACTGCTGCTGATAGGGAGATGGAAACCACGGTGGCTGTTGCGGCTGAGAGTGACCTCCACCTGTAACGCCCCAATTTATTATTTAATTATTTTCGGTTGAGTTTAGAGTCTTTTATATGACTTATGTGATTTATGTTGATTTATGACGTGTTGTGGTGTTTTAATATTTTATTAAGTGGCTTTATATTATTATTTAGTAGAATATGTTGGGAAAACGGGGTGTTACACCACCTCTACCATTGCTCCTTCCACGACCACGACCTCCGCGACAATTATTTCTACCACCGTGAGGGTTGCTTCCGCAACTATTGCTGTTGTTGTTGCGATTGTTACCAGCCGATGCAGAAACATCATCATGAGAGGATAAGAAAACTGAGTTATCAACAGTAGTGGCTGCCTTCTTAGCTTTGGCGGTTTCCTCTAAGATAATCATGGAGCGAGCTTTGTAAAAAGGGGGAAGAGAGTCACCGTGACAAATTTGGGAACCGACTGTGGCATAAGCATCAGTGAGGCCAGAGATGAGCTGAAGCACTAGCCTTTCATTGGACACGGGTGCACCAACATTAGAGAGTTGGTCAGAGAGAGATTTGAGATGTTGACAGTAGGTGAAGGCATCAGGAAATTGCTCCAAACGAGCATTTGAAAACTCCTGCTCTAGATAGAGAGCACGAGAATTTTTATTATCATAAAAAATATTGAACAACTGATTCCATGCTTGTTCTGCAGTGGAATCTCGTTCAATAATGGTGTGAAGGAGATCATCCGATATAGTGCTGTAAATCCATTGTAGGACAACAACATCTAATCATTTCCAGAGATTAAGATCAGTGGTTTTTAGGTCAGGAGAGGGTGCAGCTTCCGTGGGGATGATATGATCAATTACTTGATGAACACGGGCATGGATTTTGAACAGTTCAGACCACGTGTTATATCGACCCTTTTCAATACTCAAGGTAATTTTGATGAAATTTGTGATGTTTGAAATGGTGAAGGCGGGGTGGGTAGGCGGGGAAGAGGGGGTCGATGAGACACCGGACATGATGAGATGTTGGTGGGTGATCAGATTTTTAGAAGAGAAAAGGGGAGAGGGAGCGGCCGACGTAGGTGTTTGGGAGGAAGAGGAGGCCGGCGGCGGTAGTGAAAGAAACTAGGGTTCTTGGATCAGTATTTGATGCTTACTGATACCATGTTAGAATAATAGGCCTGCCTTTCCATTCCTTTAGGTTTGTATATATACAATCAGAGTATTGATCCTATACATTCATGACTAATCAATTTACATTAATTTACAATAATGATATTCTAAGACTTTTATATACCCCAACGGGTATACTATATACCCACCGGGTATATAGACTAATAGGAACCAATTCATTGGATTGAACATGATTTTGATGATTTTATTAGTTATTTATTACTCTACCAAAAATGTATCAAAACTAATTTTAATTGAATTTTCTTTTCATACTCCAAAGTAGCAAAGGAGTGTGAGTGATAAAAGGTTTATAATACATGGGATAGGACGTAAAAAAACATAGAGACTAAACATACAAGTGACTACTCGAAATAAGGTTTGACATGTCGGCAATCACATTTATTTGTTTTCTAACCTCAAATTTGTTTTAATGGATAATATGTGATGAATAAATCTCTCCATACTCCAAAGTAGCAAAGGAGTGAGAGTTGAAACTATCAAAGTATGTATTTCAAAAATAATTGACAAAATATAAAGGGTAATGGTAACAAATGCACTAAGAGCATTATTTAAGAAATCAACGAGAGAAAATTTTATTTTAAAAATGCAACTCAAATATTTGTAAAAGACATAAATACATCATTTTCTATACAATGATCACATCCAATAATATCTTAATCAATATCCTAAAAACATTTGTTAGAATTTTTAAAATTTTAATCTAGATTTTTGACCGAGTTAAATTTTTTCAGATCGAAGTCCCAAAAAGTTCCTACCTCGCATCTGTACAATTCATTAATACATCTATATCCCACTAAAAGCTAGTTAGGAATATCCAACTCAATTCATCCACCAAAACATAAAAACTATTCAATTAATTAATTGCAATCTTTTGAATATATGAATATCCATACAACGTATTTTTGTTCTTACTCACACTTTTTTTTTTTTGAAAAACTGTCTATAAAAACACTCATCCCAAAATCGTTCCAAATCAAACATGCTTAGTTATGAAATTTTTATGTTATGGATCGTTGAAAAAAACTCGTGCACATGCGATCACTTCCTCCCTCATTATCCTCGGGCATTATAAAGATAGTTCGTGGTGCTTTATTTTATATAGTAATAAATAAAAACCCAAATCCATGAAGGAAAAAAAAAGGTCAAATGGGATGAATTCTTTTATTAATGTGTACTAAAAGTCTCTCTAACAAAAGTTTCATATAAACTTTATTTAAAAAAATAAATTTCATATAAACTAGCTAATAAAAGATGAAATTATAGCATATAACAAATAACCTAACAATAGCAAATGACTATAACAAATTACTTTCAGATAAACTATCATATTGAATTTTTAATGTTAATAATTTAATACTTCAAACACAAATGCAATGATACAATATTACATAAATAAAAAAATGTAAATTAATATTTAATTGATTCATTTCAAACATCAAGGATAAAAACATGAGAAAATTATATGCCATAAACATAACCACAAATGCAACTTCAAGTTTTGTGAAAAAAACAAAAGTTTTAAGTGGCGTTTTAAAAAAAAAAAAAATCTTAAAAGTTAGAAAACGTTATAAATTAGTTTTATCAAATAACTCCGTCTTAATCTTTTTTATTTTATTTTAAGGAACTCTATCTTAATCATGTGAACATCAGTTGGTCGGAACATTGCAATATGTCGAGGCCGAAATTTTAATTTAAAATTCTCCACTTACTTGTTTTAAATGGTTAAATTCTGACAATTAAACTAACAAAAAAGCAACTCATAATCTTATCAATCAAATAGTATATTAGAAAGTGTGTCTTAAATGTGTGTTGTTAGACTTTTTTTTCTTGTCAATTTATGCCCAATAGAGCGCAGGTTAAAAACATGCGCAAGTATGTCTTCCAATTTTTTTGTATTATATTACTAGTCAACATTTGTCCCGGTCATCCGTACGTACATATGAAAGAATAAAACGTATGCATGGGACTCTCCAATGATGTCTTCCACTTTCACTTCACAATAAGACATTTATTCCGTCTTTGTAATGATTCATACATATACAATAATACAAGAAAAATCAAAAGGTATGAATATGACTTAAACAGCTCACATGCACTTGGTATACTTTTTCAATAAAAAATAGAACTTTTAATAATACCATCAACCATACATTAAAGCTTAATAAAATGGGCCAGACAAGAAAGAGATATGAAATTATCTTTTATCTTCTTTTTTTATAAGCTAAAGTATCTCCCCACGTATATTTTGAAATTAATCTCTTAGACCATTGACAATGGAACTCTTCTATTTATATGCTTAAGTGGGCTCCACAAACATACATAATTCATTTTATAAATTTTTAGTGTCAATATCTAATAAGCACCTAATTCCTCCAAGCCAGCACCACAACAAAATTTACTAATATGTCCCACTAATAACTTTATTATTACATTTCTAAAATGCTAATTTATTTCATTAAAAATATTAAATGAAATTCACACAAAAAATGAAGAGAGACGGTCCTTATATATGCACCATTCTCTATAAGCACCAATAAATATCACTCCATAACAGATGTGCCAATTTAGTTCGGTGCTAGAAAGGTGAAGCACTCACTATTGCAGATGGTCCTTATATATGCACCATTCAAATACTGATTAAATGATTGAAAATCTAAGAATCTACCATCTGACGAGTCAATTTTTTATTTTCTTATTGAAGATCAGTGACAACATATTGATATACTTTTCCTTAAAAAATTAAACTTATGACGAATAGTTGAACTCCACCAACAACCATACTTTAATGCTTACATGAATTGGACCAAACAAGAGTTGTGAACTTTATCACATGTTAAATCTTAGTCACACAACTTTATTTTTTTGGTAAGATAAGGTGTCTTCACGTGTAACTGCGAAGACTAATTTTTCGAAGTAGCACAAATATATTTCAGGGATTGATTTCTCTTAACATATGTATTTTCACTGATGTGTAAAATCCGCAAGCGCACAGTTTTACCAAAGTAGTAAAAAGAGTACCGTTCCGACAGAGAGTTATGAATTCAATTAACTTTCAAGAATGATTAGATGAGAGTTCAAGTTGAAAATATTGGATTTTGTTTTTTAAAAGAAAATATACTAATAAAAGCATCTTGGGATTATTGGTTTATCTTGGTGACAAATCCTTCACAAACCAAACCCTAAACCTAGAACCTTATGTTGGACCTATTTTCTAAAGTCAAGTTTCTCTTTAGCCTATCACATCTCCTTTCGGTCTCAGTGAGTATGTTTCGTTAGCAACCACGCCTATTCTCATAGTTGATTGCTATTGAAACCCTTGAAGCACAAAACTTTATTGTCTCAAGGTTTGCTAGACTATTCTCATGTTTCGCAATCCTTGTCTAACTTCACTTGTTCCAATATCAAAACTTTATCTTTCGATCCTTCGCTTGATATTTGTGATTAATCAATAACAACTATTAAACTTCATCTTTCGATCCTTCGATTAATACTTGTTATTGATTATAAAAACGGTGAATTAGATTAGAAAATAGATTTACATAAAATTAGGGTTTGAGGCTTGGTTTGATAGGGATTAGGTCATTAGACTCATCCAACAATCCCAAGACAAAGAAATCTACCCACTGATGTTCATTGTAGACATAGAGAAGAAGAAGAAGAAGAACATAAAAGTAAATAACAAATAAATAAAGGTGTTTTTTTTTTCAAAGAAATAATTGTCACTTGGAATTCCCAAGAACAAAAGATGATTGAATATGTTTCCTAACTGCTCTATTTATAGTCTACAACTACTTAAGCCCCAAGAAATACATCAATAGAATGTTCCATAAGAAACCATGGGCTCTAGGTCAGAAATAAACTTAAACAGACAGCTTGTCGAAGAAGCAAAAGCATTAAAATGAGTGCTGTGGTGGTGGCACGGCCGTGCCAACTCTCTGACTTTGGCCATTGAGCTTCAAACTTTGGAGGCGTGGCCACGCCGCTGTTTTGCGCGGCAACGCCCGATATTTTTGCACAGGATCTTCATATTTTTGTCTTCAATCAGCTCCAAATCATATTTTAGATCCTTTTATCCTTTAATCATGCTCCAAAACCCTTTCTTTTGCTCCAAGACTCAATCTTTTACCAAATTTGTTCCTGAAATTAAATAACTTGCAATTGAAGTCAAATAGTTCTAAAAAGGAAATAAAAGCATATAAATCTAAATAAAACAGACTCAAATAATCTATTAAAAACACTAGTTAATGACTCATCATTTACATGCACTAGTCAATGATCGAACACTTGACAAAATAGTTTAGAGATCCAAACATCTACCACTTAGGTCACACCATGTCGATATTCAACTTTACGGTCCAAAACAATTGCATGAAAATTGAAAACACATGCGCCATTAATTTTGCAATTATTATCTTCAAAATGATTTATTATTTTGCCTATATAATAGTTTGATGAAGTAAACACAGATCATACTAAGCAACCAACACTAGCTACATTATCAGTATGGCTACCCAAGAATCTTTGCTAGACAAGCCTAGAAAATCCATTCCCAAAACATTTTGGGTAATTCTCTCTTTAGCAGCTATCATAAGTTCAACAGCCCTTGTTATTTCTCATCTCAACAAACCCATCTCCATTTTCCACTTCTCTTCAGCTCCCAATGTGTGTGAACATGCACTTGATACAAACTCCTGCTTAACTCATGTATCAGAGGTAGTTCAAGGCACAAAAGATCACAAATTGAGTACTCTGATATCCTTGTTAACCAAATCCACCACACACATTCAAAAAGTCTTGGACACGGCCAATGTTATCAAACGCCGAGTTAACAGCCCTAGAGAAGAAAATGCTTTGAATGTCTGTGAAAAACTAATGGACTTGTCCATGGAAAGAGTTTGGGACTCAGTGTTATCTCTAACAAAAGATAACACTGACTCACAGCATGATGCACACACATGGCTTAGTGGTGTGCTCACTAACCATGCAACTTGTTTGGATGGATTAGAAGGTACATCTCGGGCTGTTATGGAAAATGACCTTCAGGACTTAATATCAAGAGCTAGATCTTCTCTCGCTGTGCTTGTTGCCGTTTTACCTCCAAAGGATCGCGACGAATTCATTGATGAATCATTGAATGGTGACTTTCCCTCTTGGGTAACAAGTAAAGATCGAAGGCTATTGGAGTCTTCAGTTGGGGACATAAAGGCCAATGTTGTCGTGGCTAAAGACGGGAGCGGCAAGTTCAAGACTGTTGCTGAGGCTGTTGCATCTGCACCTAACAAAGGTACTGCAAGGTATGTTATCTATGTGAAAAAGGGAATCTACAAAGAGAATGTAGAAATCGCTAGTTCAAAGACGAACGTGATGCTCGTGGGTGACGGTATGGATGCAACGATAATCACTGGCAGCTTAAATTATGTTGATGGAACAGGCACCTTCCAAACTGCAACTGTTGGTATGAAATTTTTCCCTTGTCAGTATTTACCATTTCAATTTTTCTGTGACATTGATTTTGATTCGTATATAATTTGGTTTTGTAGCTGCTGTTGGGGATGGGTTTATAGCTCAGGACATTGGATTCCAAAACACGGCAGGTCCACAGAAGCATCAGGCAGTTGCTCTGCGCGTCGGTTCTGATCGATCTGTCATTAACCGCTGCAAAATTGATGCATTTCAAGACACTCTCTACGCACACACCAACCGACAATTTTACCGTGACTCCTTCATTACCGGTACCATTGACTTTATCTTTGGAGACGCAGCTGTTGTGTTGCAGAAGTGCAAACTCGTGGCCCGAAAGCCCATGGCCAACCAAAACAACATGGTCACAGCCCAGGGTCGATTAGACCCAAACCAGAACACTGCAACATCAATTCAGCAATGCGATGTAATACCAAGCACGGATCTCAAACCTGTGATAGGCTCCGTCAAAACTTACTTAGGCCGCCCATGGAAGAAATACTCCAGGACTGTTGTGATGCAGTCCTTGTTAGGAGCCCACATTGACCCAACAGGATGGGCTGAATGGGATGCCGCGAGTAAGGACTTTCTCCAAACATTGTATTACGGAGAGTACAAGAACAGCGGACCCGGTGCTGGTACCAGCAAGAGAGTGAAATGGCCTGGTTATCATATCATCAATGCTGCCGAGGCAAACAAGTTTACAGTGGCCCAACTCATCCAAGGTAATGTTTGGTTGAAGAACACCGGGGTGGCCTTCATCGAAGGCCTTTAGAAATCGGCTTTAGCAAGCGTGTACTGCTATGTTTCGGACGCTTTGCAGAAAATAAAATTGAAAAATTATGCTTTATGGCAGAATGTTACAAATCTTCTACTGGAGTTGTAATGACTAATGAATGCTTCATGTCGAAAATAAACTACTCTTTACTTTGCCTAAGTGCTTTTTACTTCCTAGTTTTAAATATTCCAACAGTCATATCTAACATATTTAATCTATTAAACAAGACTTCTCAGAATAATGCAAGAATCTCCCAATGCTTTTGTAGCAGGTGGAAAAAAAAATCATATATATTTTCTCTATGACAAACCATACATTCAAATTACCACCAATTTAACATTAAACAATAATTATCACGTGATTGAGAATGAGATCCATTTAAGTAGATACTTTCAAATAATTACCTCCAAGTAAGGATATTGGATAAGAGTTGGTAATCTCAATTAGAAAGTTGTTCAAGTACAATAACTAGTTGCAACAAAAACCTTATATACAGTTTATTACCTACCATATACTAAGTAATTTTGTTTTGTGAGTGGAATTTGAAAACACCAAAGTATATACACCAAAGTAGACCAAAATGTGCATCTAGAATAGTTGATAGGAGCCATGTTAACAATGCTACATGTTAGTTGCAAGTGTGCACCTCGGTTGTTGAGTTAAGGGACATCGAGAGAGTACTAACGAGGAGGTCCAGGGTTCAAATCTTGTAAGCTAACATAACCTACTAACATTTGCCAATAAAAAAGTACATTGCTACATGCTATGCACCCAGTCAATTTGAGTCATAAAAGTCTAACCTGTAAATAAATAACATCATTTGAAACTGCAGCTATGTGTGCATGCATTCTTTCCAAATCATCCAGCAAACTGATAATTGACTGCTTATTTAGTAAGTAAATAAACGTCCAACTATTTATTTTGTTACATGTAAGGCTGTAAAATTCGGGATTTTGCTTCAGATCGAAATCGAAATGGAATAGCAAAATCGAAAATCGTAAAATTGCAATCGAAATCGAAGGATTTTACTCAACTACTTTTGTAGAATCGATATAGGATAACAAAATCGAAAATCGTAAAATCGCAATCAGAATCGATATCGATTCTACCAAAACAAAAATAATGCTAAATATATGTTATAAATTGCATACAATCATAAATGACTCATAGTTTCAAGTCCGAAAAATACTTATACATAAATGACTCAAATCTCGATGCCAAATATTCTTTAGTAAGTGACTCTAAAGTTTCAAGGCAAAAACTAGATGTCTACAAAATACTTGATCACAAGTGAGTAAGTGCTCATAAGTTTCAAGGCAAAAACTAGATGCCTGACAAAATACTTACGTATCGTCTACTTAAGTTTCAAGCTTGACGAAGCTGATTGAAGAGGAAATCGAAGGCAACGAAGCTGATTGAAGACAGAATGGAGGGATTTCACAATTTTATGCGATTTTACTAGATTTTGCCTGTTTTTGGATTTTGCAATGGATATCAGTCGATGAAGGTGAGTAATGTCGCAAAATCTTGGATTTTGGGATTTAAGTCACGATTTTAACAACAATAGTTACATGGTCATTTTTTTTATGGGAAATGTTAACGAGTGCCCCAGAAGCATTTTTTAAGGGTCTTAAATCGTAAGTTTTTATGAAAAATTGTGTATTCAATGCATTGGATATTGAACTATTTGACTTTTTTGAAGAATAATTTCCTAATTTAGGATGCTTAAAGAGTGCCCCGAGGGCACTCGTTAACAAAACCCTTTTTTTTATTAAGGAGAATCACTAAATGTGGATACCTCTCTTAGTTCGGGATTCAAATCATAGTTCGCCATGTTGTATGAGTCTAAGCCCTCCCCATGATACATGCTCATGATTTTTATTGTTCACGTTTTCTTTAAGGGAAATAGAAGAACACTAGAGCAGTCACTTTTAACAGCACTATAAATTGTCGGAATTGAATGGTTTTCAAAAGACCCACCTCTAAGGACTACCTATTCATATAGAACTTCTAGGCCACAATGTGAGAAAGGAAACATAAGTGTTTCAACTAAAGTGAACTTGTCCATAATGTGCAGTAAAAGAGAATCTCATTTAAACTATTTGATCTGACGTATCACAAGTACAATATAATCCATTCATATAACCAAAACAAAATATTAGAGTTGCAGTAGAAAGGGAAATCAAATCATTAGAGTAAATTGGTAATCTATTAAGAATAGTATTTGTTCTGCAAAACCATTTTATGATTGTAAACCTCTTACAACAGATTGCTCATTGTATTCCCATCATCAACATCTTCTATACAGGTAAGCCACACAGGTATGAAGGTGCATCATTTGCTCCATAAACAATGTGAGTCAATAATTCACTACTAAAAGTACAGAATAGTGTAGATTTTAATATAAAAATTAGTAACACTGAATAAAAATAGCAACCTAATCAAAGAATATTGCATGGAAGAAAAAAGTTGTAACACTAGTTTAGCTAGGTTTTTTATGTGTGAACCGGGTGACCTCCGTGTTCAATTGCACAAATTAATCCTTCGAGCTGCGTAGGATCGTAATGGATTGTAAAGTCTCTGTAAGGGATTTAACACCGTTGCATTTCTAAGACTAGATTCGAACCTAGACCTATGATTATGCTAGAAGAAATCTCTTATCATCTTATTCAAATGCTCTTGGAAACTAACTCAACTAATTAGTATATAGTGTTAAAAATATACTATGCATTTGTTTGTTTCTTAATTACTTTAATCAATTAACTTGCTTGAGCTGAGAGTAATTGATAATTGAAAATTTTAGCACAATCAAAAGGAGTGTATGGTTTATGAAGCACTGGCACTTCTTATATTGACAGCGTGTCTGATGCGTGTTACACATATGATTACTTTTATGTGATTTCCAAATAATCATCTGTGTCATCAAAGTGTCTATGTTAATGTTAGTGTCGACCCGTCACATTTTCACCTTCAAAACCTTGTTCCTTCTTCATCTCTCGCTTCTTCATACACCGCATGCATAATGTGCCATGATTTGGGATTCTTCCATCTCTAAAATTCAC
>Ga0315913_1009092_pt1 | contig 11683 bp, 11 predicted proteins | sample MpolsnodulesMG_FD_207736 | JGI IMG/M metagenome (GOLD analysis project Ga0315913, IMG submission 207736) | Medicago polymorpha root nodule microbial communities from Los Angeles, California, United States - small nodules | ecosystem: Host-associated > Plants > Roots > Nodule | place: USA... | reverse complement strand
CTAAGCAATACATGTTACACTCATTTCTAGCTGCATCAGCGTGAATCCGACAAATGTTGAAAAACGGTGTTTTCAACAATGGTTCAAGCCAAGGAGGTACCAACACTGTGTCCTGTTTCAAACATTTGACCCATTATTCTTAAAAACATCAAATAAATCTGAAACCATAGTATACCACAAAAAATGAAGAAAAAAATATATAAATAAATACATAAATACCATTGTGAGTATAGTGGTTGATAATGTGGCTCAATGCGGTGGGATTTGGATTCAATGGACGGAGATTTGGAGAGGAAGATGAAAATGGAGAGAGAGAGAGAGAGAGAGAGAGAGAGAGAGAGAGAGAGAGTAAACGGCCTTCAACTTAGAATTCAACGACAAAACAACGCAAAAGAGAGTGTAGTGTAATAGGGACGAAAAAGGGTTATTAAATTAAAGAAGTAAAAGGAATGGACGGATGAGATTGAAAGTGGTGGCTAAGGGATAATTATGGACGTTGGATGATGGAAGATGAGATTGGCGCTTACGCTACTTTGGATCTGTGTTTGAGTTTATAGGGTGTTGCAAGTTGCAACATAAATCCGTGGTTCGGTTCACTATTTGTTAGATACGTGGCACCGTTGATTGGCTACATCATAGCTTGGTGGCTACCTACGTGGCATAGCATCACAAAGTAAAGAATCTTGCGTCACCTATATATATTTTAAATGGAAATATAATTGTTTTTTAAACGAACTCGCATCCGGATCGATAAATCCCAAAAAAAAAAGAGATTTCTTTTCCGTATTCAACTGAAATGATTCTTAAAAATGATGTGTGAAATACGAAGTTTTGTAATTGTGTAATGACTAAGGAATGTGATACTGATAGATCGAGTCGGTGAAAGCAAAGAGTGAGAGTCTAAGTGCGAAATGATGTGTGTATTGTTGTAGAAGGAGGCTTATATACAGCGGTTTAGGGGAGTGGTCGAGGAGTAAAGATCGGTTGTTAAGGACAATACTCGGCAATGGTCTTGTAGTATATACGCTGGAAGGAATTGAAGCTGCTAGGACGTTATGAAATCACATGGATAATATGTTTAACGTAAATTGTCTCTTTTGAGTGTGATTGCAAATGGGTGGTGAGGCTTTAGCACGATGGACCCTTGAATTCAATTCAAAAAAAAAAGTGAGAAGAGGAAAATAGATAAGACACCACGTAAAAAGATAAAAAAAAAAGTGGGAAAGACGATTTTAAATAATTTTCTAGTATAAGAGAAAGAAAAAAATATACAAGGTATAAGTTTTAATTACTTTTTAAAGCACAAAATAAATTTAGTAAAGAAACAATAGTATACATAAAATAATAAGTGACAAATAGGAGAAGGCGTCTCCTAGCATGGGAGGAGGAGAGTGTTTCAAAATGTATTCTTTTGATGTATGATATTGTTTTGCAGGATCACACTTTTGATAGGTGGAGGTGGGTGCTCGATCCCATTAACGGGTACTCCGTTAAGGGTACTCGTCACTATCTTACGCCAGTGGATGCTGCTCTTGATCGGGGGTTACTTAACAGTGTTTGGCACAAGCAGGTTCCTCTTGAGATTTATTTGTTCGTTTGGAGGCTTTTTCGCAATCGGCTGCCCACCAAAGATAATTTAGTTCGTTGATATATCCTCATCGCGGAAGACAATTTCTGTGTGGGAGGGTGTGGCTCATTGGAGATCGCGGACCACCTCCTCTTCCGTTGCGATCCTTTTAGCATCGTGTGGTTTGCGGTGTTACAGTGGCTGGGCATCTCCTCTGTCCCTCCTGAGGGCTATCGGGATCATTTTACTCAGTTCAGTCATATGGCGGGGTTACCGCGTTCGTCTTATTCGTTTCTTCAACTAATCTGGATGGCATGTGTCTGGGTTATTTGGAAGGAACGAAATAACAGAGCCGTTTCTTGTTGACCTGATAAGCCCTCTTCAGAGTAGCTTCATCCCAGGTCGAGGTATTACAGATAATGCCATCCTGGTCCAGGAGGTTGTTCATTTCATACATCATTCTCGTGCAAAAAAGGGCCCTATTGCGTTCAAAACTGATCTTGAAAAGGCATGTGACAGGCCTAATTGGGACTTCTTGGAACCCACTCTCCATGATTTTGGTTTCCCTCCGACAACTATATCTCTCATCATGAGTTGTGTCCGATCTAGCAACTCGAGTGTTCTTTGGAATGGTGCCAAAACTGGTCATTTTACTCTATCTAGAGGTCTACGCCAAGGCGATCCTTTACCCCCTTACTTGTTTGTTTTTTGCATGGACAAACTATCTCTTAGTATTCAACAGAAAGTTTTAAGTGGAATATGAAAACCTATACAAGTATCTAAGGGTGGCCCACAATTATCTCATATTCTTTTTGCTGATGATGTTATGTTATTTGTGAAGTCAGTACTGAACATGTCAAAGTGGTTATGGATACCATGGAGGAGTTGTAGAAGGAGAAGGAGGCTTATATACAGCGGTTTAAGGGAGTAGTTGAGGAGTAAAGAGCGGTTGTTTAGGACCGTGCTCGGCAATGGTCTTGTAGTATGTATGTTGGAAGGTTTTGAAGCTGCTAGGACGTTATGAAATCACATGGATAATATGTTTAACGTAAATTGTCTCTTTTGAGTGTGATTGCAAATGGATGGTGAGGCTTTAGCATGATGGACCCTTGAATTCAATTTGAAACAAAAATTGAGAAGAGAAAAATAGATAAGACACCACGTAAAAAGAAAAAAAAATAAAACGTGAAAAAGACGATTTTAAATAATTTTCTAGTATAAGAGAGAGAAAAAAATATACAAGGGATAAGTTTTAATTACTTTTTAAAGCACAAAATAAATTAGTAAAGAAACAATAGTATAAATAAAATAAGGGTCTTGTTAACAAATGCCCTAAGGGTATTGTTTAAGGAACCCATAAAAAGAAATTATGCCTTGAAAATATAAGTCAAACACTTGTTGAAGTTATAACGGTACAATTTCCAATGCAAAAGTTACTACCTTTAGATGCTTAAACAATGCCTTTAGGGCACTTGTTAACATTTTTCATAAAATAATAAGTGACAAAGAGGAGAAGGCGTCTCCTAGCCTGGGAGGAGAAGAGTGTTTCAGAGTGTTTTTTTTTGTTGCATGATATTGCTTTGTAGGATCACACTTTTGACAGGCGGAGGTGGGTGCTCGATCCCATTAACGGGCACTCTGTTAAGGGTACTTATCACTATCTTACGTCAGTGACTGTTGCTCCTGATCGGGGGTTGCTTGACGGTGTTTGATACAAGCAGGTTCCTCTTAAGATTTATTTATTCGTTTGGAGGCTTTTTTGCAATCGACTGCCCACCAGAGATAATTTACTTCGTCGACATATCCTCACTACGGAAGACAGTTTCTGTGTGGGAGGGTGCAGCTCACTGGAGACCGTGGACCACCTCCTCTTTTGTTGCGATCCTTTTAGGAGCGTGTGGCTTGCGGTGTTACAGTGGCTAGGCATCTCCTTTATCCCTCTCGAGGGTTGTCAGGATCATTTTACTCAGTTCGGTCATCTGACGGGGTTACCGCATTCGTCATATTCGTTTCTTCAGCTAATCTGGATGGCATGCGTCTGGGTTATTTGGAAGGAACAGAATAGCAGAGCCTTTTACTAGAAGATTACAAATTCTCAGAGCATAGCCGACAAGGTTAAACTGTTATCTTTCCAATGGCTAAAAGCCAATCTCCCAACTTTTGTTTTTAGTTATCACGATTGGTGGCGGCATCCCTTGTTATGTATCGGTGTCAGGTTGTAATCTTCTTGTTTTTTCATTTTATTTCAGTGTTTGTTATGATGCACTTGTGACCTGACTTTGTATTGTTTGGATGGCGATTCTATTTTGCACACCTTGTACAGGATGAATCACCAAAGGTAATCTATATATTCCATTTTAGCTTGTTAAAAAGATTATACAAATAATAATTTTTATTTTCTTTTTCTCCTATTTTGAAAAGACCAAAAAATAAAACATTAAATCCATCCTTTTTGTTCAAATTCTCACTCACCCTACTTTCCCTTCCCTGTTTCTCTTCAATCAATCTCAACATTGTTAGTTTAGATCTACTCTCATTTCCTCCTTTCTTTTCCTATATTGAAAGCCCTCCATATATTTTTTAATTATTTTTTTTAAAGCATATAATTTTTAATTACTTGAGACTTATGAAGTTTAAATATTTCAAAATTAAAAATGTATTTGTATTGTATACAAATCAAATTGTGATGCTCTACATATAAGCTCAAATACATAATTCGTGAATATAAACAAATACATGTGTTAGAGAAGATGACAGATATAAAAAAATGATTTCTTCATTGGGAAGATGACGATTAATATTCAAAATAATTAAAAATAAAGTCTCATATAGAAGAAAACATTATTGTTGAGGTTCATTATAATATTAAGTATTTGATATTGATTGTGAATTAGATACATTAATTATTTAATAAACTTAAAAAAATAAATATTTTCTTATATACGAAACAGGCAATATTCATTATCCTTTTGATATTGACGGCCAAAAAAAGTGATTTAATTGATATATCGTATCAATTGGAGCAACAAGGTGTTTCGTTTCCACTTTCCCTGTCCCTTTGTTTCTGTGAAATTTCGAGGGTTCCCGTTTGTATCTTCGCTTCGGTTGGCGTATCATCAATTTTGAATCAATCAATCACGCAACAAAGATGTTTCGAGGATTATGGTAATTAACTATTCTCCCTTTCAATTCCAAACCCTTAATCATATTTCAATTTCCAATTATTGCTAAGATTTCATAATACGAATTTAGGGAAGAACTTTGATGTTAATATTGATATTGATATTATTGCTGTTGTTGTTGATTACGCGCAGGGGATCACAAGAGCAACAACCACATGAAGCTTCATCACAGCAGTCATGGTATCCACCATCTATTATGAGTTCATCCAGTTCATCAAGGCCTGCTACACCTGCCTCCTCTTCCGCTTCACCAAGGCCGCCTTCTTCGCATGTTCCGCCAGCAGAAGCGGCTGGAACCATTGCTTCTTTGAAGGATAAGAGGTTTAACATCAATTACTTAATTCATTTTCTTGTTTTCTTAATTGTTAATATATGATCATTTTAATGATGTCTTTAACTGTTTATTGATCAGTGTTGATGAGTTAAGGAAGCTTTTGTCTGATAAAGATGCTTATCAACAGTTTCTGAATTCGCTTGAACAGGTCAAGATTCAAACCAATGTAAGTTTCTTATCTTTACTAATCTAGTTTATTATGCTGGTCTATTATCTTGAAAATTTTTTCGTTGTTGTGCTGAGTAGCAATATTTGGATGGTATTTGCTTATACTATGAATACTTTAGAGATTGTTTGCCATTGTGTCTTGTATTTTACCATGATTTTTATGGTCTTTCAGAGTTTGATTATGCATGATTGCCTTGTATACCCTTGGAATTTTTTTTTTGGAGTCATATATATTTCCCAGCTGACTGTATACTCCTCGAGCTTTTCTGCATTAGAGATGGAATTGATTAGTGATACAGGTTGTTACCAGACTTTCCAATTGTTTGTTGAGTTTATAGATAGAAAGCATCAGATTCTGTTGTCTCTAGAATGTATGGATTTGGGAGTGTGACGATGCCTATATTTAGTAATGCTTAGCTACATCTTATGCCTTCTTACGTTGTGATTATGAAGCATATATTTGAAATCTTTGTTTGGTAATCCTTTTTCCTTGTGAGTCACCCCTAATATCTAAAACTAAAATGAAAACAGTCATGTATTTCTAGTAATTATGTACGAGAGGAAGAGGAGAATTGTTGATCTGATGCTTCTAACCTGTAGCTAGGAATCCCAACCTGTAGGTACAGTGCCTATAATGCAGGCTGATGCTTAATCCTTCCAACGAATTCACATATTTATGCCACTAACTGCAGGATCTATTTTTTGAAAAAACTATGCAAATTATAAATCGATAAAACTCAAACGGTAAAGTCAAATTGTGAAGTTTTTTTGAGAGTAGTTAAGCGGAAATTAAGACAAGAAACTCACATTACAGATAATTAATTTGGTTTAATGCTGGGATGGTCAACCATGGAAGCTGTATATTTGATTTGTAGATTTATGCAATAAAAAAGAATTACAAGCATAAACTTGGAAGATACATATATGAAGTTACCTAGACGTGCTGCAGGAGGCCCCATAAAATAAGGAAGTTTGGATTGTATATATTCGAATAATAAAAAATATGTATGAAGGGTTACAACTAATGTAAGAGCACAAGGTGGAAATATAGGTTTCACTATTACTATAGGTGTGCATCAAAAGTCAGTTTTGAATGTTTTTGTTCCAGATGTGTTTATCGAGCAGACACAAGAGATGGTGCCATGATACATGTTTTTTAACAAACGTTATACTTTTAAATTAGAAATAATTAAATTAGAAATTTGGAGAATAGAAACAGGACTTCTGCCCAAGTTGGAGTAACATGTAAGTTTAGTAAGAAACACTCAAATACCAGCAGAGGTGAAAATCAGAGAATACACTATACTGCAAGGTAAACATTTTTAGTGCTTCAAGTCCATCAAATCAAACAAAGTGATGCTAAATAGAGGGCGTTGTCAATTATAGGATATAATTTGTGATTGAACAGCATCACTCAAGCTTAAAGGTAAAAAAATTGCCAAAAAAAACAATATTCTACCAAAAAAAAAGGGAAAAATTTCGGTACAACTTTAATATCTGTAATATTGTATGAAATTGAATGTTGGACTAGTAAAATCTAACAATAAATTACAAATTAGTGTTGTTGAGATGAGAATGTTACCATGGATTTTTTATCATACATGACAAGACAAGATTATAAATATATCACTCGAGAAACAGTAGAGGTAGCTCGAATTGTAGAAAGATGGTAAAATCTTGGCTTAGGTGGTTTGGACATGTGTGCAGCAGACCCAAAGAAGCACTGATGAAGAAGGTTGTAGAATGGAGGATAATCTCTATTTAGAGGTAAAAGCCTAAAAGATGGGCATGGAAAACGATAAGGTCAAATCATTAATAGATATTTATAGTTAATGATATATCTTTAAATATGAATCATGACAGGATATCGGAGCGTCATTTGATCCATGTACCTAACCCCACTTGGTGTGGGAAAAGGCTTTGGTTGTTGTTATTGTTGTAGTGATGGAACTAGCTCAGAATATAGAAAGAATGTTGATGTGTGTTGATAGGAAATCTCTATCACTGAATCTGTGTCAATGGAATATAAGATCGGACATGCGGAATCTGTAGATGCAATAAACCCCCTGTTCTAGGCATTTGAGGCACCTGGTTCTTTCCATTCCAATTTCCTTTTCACATGTCTCAACCGACCTTAACTAACGCTTCATCTCTCCTTTTATGTATCATTATCAATGTGACTATGGTAACAAACTTGGGTCCTAACAAATAGTTGTCATACTTAAAAGAGTCAAACTCAATAGTAGTATTCTATAATGACAGTATGACATCCCAATACATGTCCGCTGACAATTGAAATGACGTTTAATCACACTAGTCAAATTGTCACAATTGACTGTGCTCTACTGTACAGTTGGTCCCGTACGAGTGTGCTGAAGTTTTTTTGTTGTATTACTCCTATGCTTAATCTTTTTTAGCAGTGTTTTTGTTTTTGTTCTGATGGTGGAGTTTGTATCTGCTTGTGTTTTAACTATTTTATGTCCTGTTGATATGATCAGCTGAAAGACGAACTTGCCAAGGAAAATAGGCAGCTGGCAGGTGAGTGATTGAATTTCTTTTATTTGCAGTGCTTGTATTAAATAGTTTGCCATCAATTAAGTGTTATAGAACTTCTCAAATTTGTCTTTAATATAGAGGAAAATCTACAAAAGGAACCTCGCATGATGGAACTTAGGAATCAGGTAAGATCACGGCCCTGTGATTAGTTTTTTCCCCTGATTGGAATTCTTGGAAAATGAGTTTTCTGCAGTTAAGGATCATCTGCATTCACGTTATCAGCAGATGTTTAAAAATATTTAAACAGCTCGTCCATCATCTATTAATCAAGATTGGACGGTGTTGATCTGCTGACTGTGTGAATGCAGGAGATCACTGGCTGCAGGGGATTAATATCCAAAATATTATGCTGATTACCGAACTTATATCCTTCCTCCTTGTGAAACAGTGTAGAATAATTCGTACAACCGAATTAGCTACTGCTAACGAGAAACTAAACGAGCTTGAGAAGCAGAAAGAAGAAATGTTAAAGATGAATTCCCCTGCATCCCTTCTCCAGAGAATTCAAGGTATGACTTGAACTTACACAATTTGCTGCAATAGTTCTGGTGGTAACAATTTTTTCACTATTACGACGAAGGCTAGGTCATACATATGACAAACTTGTAATTTTGCAGAATCTGTGAACCAGACAGATGAGGAATCTGAAAATCTGCACCAGCAACTCCTTGACAGAGAGATTGACCTTGCAGCTTTTTTGCAGAAATACAAGAAGCTACGCACCACTTACCACAAGAGAACTCTTATACATCTTGCTGCTAAAACATCAAATATATGAGCCTTGACATATGGAATATGAAAAATAATAATGTAAACCATCTTTGTTGATTGATTAACGTTTATATGTACAGCTTGAAAATTGAGATTGTTCCCTGTAGCAACGAGTATTCATAAATACATCCATTTTCCCTATTGAGTAGTTATGCGCCATATTAAGAAGAGGTACAGAATTATCTGCACCTTATTTTAGTTTTCTTTTTACTTTACTACATTCAACGTATTTTTCTGAAGGCTTATTTATAGTTTCATCATCTCTATAAGATTTGTTTTTGTTTTGTAACATGTATATACTTTACTTATTACTTATGTGGGAAGTTATGTTTGAGCATCAAGATGATACATAAAAAATGTTGGTTCCTTTCTTTTGTGGAATATTTTTCAAATCAGTGTAAGGTGTAAAGTATATGAGAAGTAAACAAGAGAAAAAGATCGAGGTATACTGTGTAGTAGAAGGTGTCTCAATTCTATATTTTTAAATAACAGAACTGTACTTATTTTTCTCTGGTTTGAGGGTCATTGATCTTTAGTACTATACGTCAGTGTCTATCAATTGCAAGAAAACCCCTCAATTTTGCAACATTCTTCTATGTTTCTCAATCCTAAAATCCTAAATACCCATCTGCCCAAATCTCCACCAACAACATCCTTTTCCTCATCATCACCCACCCTTGGTTGGTCCTCTTATGATAATATCTATGTTTGCAAGGGGTGATGATGCGTTCAGATTTAGTTGTGAAAGGTAATTGTGTCGTTTAGGGATTTTATTTATTTATTTATTTGTGGTTTCCATGCGATGGAATGTGAAGTGGGCTGTTTTTCGCATTTGATTGAGGTTTTTCACCTTTATCTGATTGTCTGTTATCTGCTATTGAACGGTTTCTGATGTGAAACTGCATAATTGTAAATAGTACAATAGCAACATGGTTACGAGGCTTCAGGCTAGTTTCTTAGTGTTGTGGTAGTTGGTGTTGTACTAGGTGTTTTGTTTGTTCTTCTGATCAGCTTTCATTCAACTGTGTACCAAGCCTTGCAGGTACCTCTGGTGCCTAGTATTGTAGTAAACTGCTTATCTGATAGCAAACATCACGTCCCATTCCCATTGTTAAATTATTGGTTACGGCGGAGATTGACTGCATAATTGTGATGAAAGAGGGGAGATTTCAGGTTCTTAGATGGAAAATTAGAAAATTGTTGCAAGTTGAGGGGTTTGTGGGTTTGTTTGTAATTTTTTTTTTTTAAAGCTAAATTAGCCCACCTTAATTGACACAAGAGAGAATTGAACTGAGACCTTGAGGAGGAGCACACTTTCAGATCCCAAGTCAATACCACTTTTTTTTTTGAAGGAAAAAAAGAACCAAGTGGGTTGGTTTGTTTGCAATTATTTGACGATTGTATATACTGTAACACCTATAAAGGTGATACGGAGGATTCGGTTTCTCTAAAGTGAATAACTCGCTTTAGAGTGTAAAGTGAGCAATGTCAATCGTTAATTAATAAATTGAAGATAGATATTGTATGTAAGTCATAAAGAATCACGAATTTATTACAAAAACAATCATTACTTTTCTCACTTAACACTTTACTCACTTTAGAAGATCCATACCCTGTACACAAATGCACCCCAGTAGTCGCCAAGATTTCCACCCTTAAATATTTTTGTTGGATTTTGCATTTCTATAATAATTCATACATTTTTTTTAGGATAATAATTCATACATGATTAACACATCTTATTTTTGGAACAAAACTATCATCGAATATTCAACATACGATTGTATGAAGGAACCTTACATGTTGATATTTTTCCTCAAATAAAGTTGATACAATTTGTTACAAAATTTAATAAAATGGGAAAGGGGACTAATCATAATCATGAACATTAAAGCCAAACGAGAACATTCACACTAATAATATCCCCCTTCTCTTTCTTCTTTGGGAACTTTGGCTTCAGAATCATAGGTATCAGTATCAGGCATATCACACATAGGAGTGGTATAATAAAAAGGGGTAACCATATATTTGATCAAACCACGATACACTGATGTTGGGTATTTGAGTTTGTAACCAGCCTTTCCACCACCAAAGTCAGTGAGGATGTTGCAAACATTATCAGGGGATGACACTAACCTCACATAGCAACCTTTTGTATCCAATTTTTTGCCGTAGATGTATTTGTTCACTATCATGTCGTATAGTCCTAACTCATCTGTTGTGTCACTTGTATAATACATAACCCTGTTTCTCTTGTCCATACATGTTAGTGACACCTTAGCTCCTGTTAATGTTTTGCACAATTAGTAACCAACCAAAGTATATGCTTATATGCATTAGAGTCTACTTGTTATGGACTATAAAAAATTGAGTCATTTTATTATAAAAAACTTCTAAAATGTTTTTATTTTATAATATCACATACCTTTAATTGGCTTATCACCAGAAACCCATTCATTCCAGCCCTTGCTACAATCCTGGCACAACACTTTTCCACCCACATGAATGACTTGTGCTGGTTCTTCCCAAGCTGAGACTAATATGCTATTGGTTGTGCAACACACTACCATTGCAGTGATAATCAATGCTATTGCAAATGCCATCTTTCTTCTCAATTCACAAGGGTTTATAGCTACATTGACTTGAATGAAGCAAATATATATACAACAAGCTAGCTAAGAAGGGGTTGGTTAGTGTGTGTATGAATTGGGAATAAACGTGGTGAAGCACTCCTATCGGTTCTTGACGTGCAATCCACTATTCAATTCTTTATAATAATACAAAATTAATCGATTATCATATTAATTTATCTCACTTTCTTCTGGTCAATGTGTAACACAAAAGGGCCCTTGGCCCAAGCATATACAATCAGAAACAAGTTCAGTCCGATAGGGAGGAGACAAATCTCATCAAAGGGTGCTACTTTTTTTGACAAAGAAAAAAAAAAGATGCTACCTTTTACCTTCCACATTTTCTAAAAAATCATACTTGAAAATGCACTTTCGAACAACATAATTTATTTATTTTTGACAAAGAACAACATAATTTATTAAAAACACATTTTGAGATGTCACAACATTTTGTATCTCTCTCACTATATATATA
>Ga0315913_1009088_pt1 | contig 11686 bp, 2 predicted proteins | sample MpolsnodulesMG_FD_207736 | JGI IMG/M metagenome (GOLD analysis project Ga0315913, IMG submission 207736) | Medicago polymorpha root nodule microbial communities from Los Angeles, California, United States - small nodules | ecosystem: Host-associated > Plants > Roots > Nodule | place: USA... | reverse complement strand
AGTTGCAGAGATGGTGGTTGCAGAGGCATGCGCAGAGTTAGTGGTTGTACACTTCGTACACTGTACTTTGTCAACTCTGGTGAAGTGGCTTCTGATGAGGTGCTTCTGATAACCTTGCTTCTGATGACCTTGCTTCTGATGACGTGTCTTCAGGAGCGCTTTCTTCAGACTCGTTTCTTCAGACGCATTTCTTTCAAACGCTCTAAGCTTCAATAAAATTCCTTTGCTCTTTGACTTGTTCAATTAGAATCTTTATGAATAGTACTTTGATTAGGATCCTGTACACTTGAACAAATGTTTAGCATATCCAATTGATAATTTTAATACCTTGTTATCATGAAAACTCAAGAGGTGATTTTGCGAAACACCCTTTGTTCCAACACATATCTGCTGGGAAAGTACGGAGTTTCAAAGAACGCTTCTTTCTGGTAAGGTCGAGAAGCGAAGCGGCTTTGAACACTCTTTTGGAGGCGGCGAAGGAAGGTGTTCAGGACTGCCGTACCCTTTTTCCTCTCTGCTGGACTCAAGATCACTTTGGCTATTTACAATGCGAATAAAAAGGTTTTAACTGTTTATAATACGAATAAAAAAAATTAACTGGTCAAAATTTGGGGTATGACACCCCTATATATAGAGGTGGAGGGCTGCATAGCCGTTGTAATGGCACACTAGGCTCTGGCGGTTACGAAATCGTGGGAAGTGTAATCGCCAGAGAGATTATTGTGGGAACGTGCAAAGAGATGTTGGGGCTCGTTTGAACCGGTCTCGCTCGCTTCGTGTACCCCCTCGCAGGGAAGGGATGTGTCGCAAGTAATGTTGCCAAACGTGGTATTTGGGCTTTGGATTGTATTGGACCTAAGTAAATGGGCCAAAGTTCCTTTTGGCCAGTCCAGAACGATAATAATAGGTTAGGGTCATAGGTGGTGTACAATATATCATTTAAAAAACAAACAGAAATATTTTCTATTCCACCATATAGCATGATTTTGATGGCCACTACAGCTCAAAATAATGCAAAATAACTGTTTGTACTTTTCACCATAGAAGCCAAAACTTATCTAGACATCTTTCTAAAGTTAAGTAAAAAATGCCACATATATGAAACATATAGGTTGGTCACCATGCTCTCCTAATAATAGGTCGGTAATAACAAAGGAATTTCTTGTCAATTCTTTATAGAGATTTACTCTTTCCACTCTGCTGCCTTCTCACGCATCCTGCAAAAATTTCAATAATAATCCTGGTTCGGATTTCGTTTTCCGAACCAGATTGTTAGTGTTTTCGGAAAATAAAATTCGGACAAATACGATATGAATATGTTGTGTCTTTCTTTGATGTCAAGGGTCTTTGTTGACTGTTATACGACCCCCGCATAAGCTGCAATGCAATTGCAGGGGTCGTATGAGCGGTCAACATTGACCATGACACTGCAAACACTCCTAAAAGCAACCTAAAAAACTTAAAAATTTTGAAGAAAATGTAAGAAATGAGATGAAGAAGAATGAAGGAAAAAGTTGAAGATCCAAGCCTTTTTATAGCCTTAAATAAGTCATAGGTCTTAATTAGAGTCAAATAAAACGTGTTCCACATTCAAAACCGTCAAAAAATGCATTCAAACTCCACTAATCAGCCTAACCTTTGGTGAAACGTCACCGACCAAAATGGTATTGAGAGCTTCCGGATTTTATAATCCGGAATGCATGAAGTTTTTCCGGATTATAAAGTCTGAACTGCACCAGACCCTTTATTTGGATTGTTTCTATTGCGAATGCCTTGGAAAAAAATATAACAAAGGTACACAACATAAATAGAAGCAACATAACACAAATAAACAACTGACATGTTACGATCGACATGTCGACATTATCGAGTTCATAAGAACCTCTTCTTTGGAGTTAGATATGCAACATAATGAAGAAAGGCAAGGTGTTTCAAGAGGGTTTCTTTGAGTTAGATCCTGCTGCCTTGCCAAATGACATATTCATCTGGCAGACAGCAAGATCTAACTCATAGCAACCTCTTGATATTTTTGAGTTATCTATCTATCAAGGAGGTAGCAAGGAGTATCTATATATTTTTGACATCATGCTGAGGATCTTCATCACGCAGTCAAATAGAGAGTTATCTATTTGCGACCGCATGAAAAAGATCCTCAGCTTAATGACAAAAATTTGCAAGGTTTTCTTTGGTGTGTTTGTGTATTTTCCTGGTATTGAAGGTGAAAATCGGAGAGGGTGTATTTATAAAGGTCCTTGGATGTTGTGGACCACATAAACTCTTGGTGCAATGTGGTCCATACAAAAGAATCCTATGCTGAAGCAATCCGGATTTTAAAATCTGAACCAACCATCACCCTACAGAAAGACCATGTTTCCCAACCATCACCCCAGTATCGTATTTATTCGGACTACATAATCTGGAATCCATTAGAGTTGTCCGGATTATGATATTCGAACTGCATCAGTTTGTTTTGGCCGGTGGTCTGCACCATAAGAAACACGTTTTCAAAGGCTTTTACCAGCATTAATGGCTGGTAAAACTCCTTTGAACACGTTTTTTGACTAAGAATTAAGTGTTTACATAACCTATGGTTAAAGAAATCCTATAAATAGCCTCCAAAACCTTCACATTTTCACACCATTTCTCAAACTCTCTTCTCCTCTCCTCATGTTTATTCTATGCAAAATGTGTTTCCATCGTTGGCCATTCATAAAACGATGCTACTTTGGAAACTCAGGGGTTATATGACCGGTCAATGGGGAAGGCAACGCGTTGCAACGAAGCACGGTTTGTCTGGGTGTCATGTTGACCATCAAGGTCTCTTTCACCCCGAAAACAAACCTTACCGCAGTAGCCTCCCCCTGGGGCAAAGCTAAATTTAGTTTTACACCAGGGAGGTCGGTTTTCTGACGGTTTTGTTTTTCTTTTCTACTTTTCTTTTATATTAATAAAATGAGCTTGTTTTAGGCTCTTAGGAGATTAGAAATGGTTTTAGGTTCTTATGTAATAAGCTTAAAAAGCTTCAACATTATTGTAATGTATTATTCAAATATCAATAAAATGAGTTGTTTTTATTTTTTTGTCTTTTTTTTTCCTTTCTATTTTATATGTTTATTTGCATTTATTTTACGAATTTCAAAACTTAAAATTGAATTTTTTTTGGAAAAAGACCATTTCGGATTTTAAAATCCGAACAAATCTGAAAAACATTAACAATGCATTTCGAAAAATGAAATCCGAATCAGGGGTAAAATTGGAAAAAAATAGGGCGCGCGAGGAAAGATATAGGTAGGAAAAGTAAAACTATTATTTATATGCCAAGAACAAAAAGATTACATATTTACAAGAGAACCCACTCTTCCTCTGCTTTATGTTTGAATGATTTCGCCAAGATGTATAATAATTGTCAAAACAACAAAGTGACTAGTGGACTGGAGATTGTCCTTGGCAAAAAGAGAAAGTGCAATGCAAGTGGGAAGGTACTTGAGGACCCAAAAAAAAATAAAAAATAACAACAAGAAAGTCTTTTATCACATAAATCAAACATTGTCATAATGTCTTGTTCAGAACTGTCTTAAGTAATTCAAATCAAAATCATTTTGTATAGTTGACTTAAATTTTCTTGGTCTCTGTTTTTTAATTATGGGACTATATTTCCTCTAACCCACTTTCCTTATTTGGACTTCTACTTCTACAGAACCACACATATCCAAACTACTAAAATCACGATCTCCTGTCTTGTTCACCGTGGGTGTGTTTGGTTTACAAAACAGTAAGTACTAAACAGAATAGTATAAAACAGAACAGCACAACACAAGGCAGAATAGTACAGGACAAATTTGTATGGCATTGAATAATTTTTCGTTTTATACGATTTTTGGGGGACAAAATGCTATTTTGGATTTTTAGACAACTTGTATGTGGGACAAAAAGTTGTGATGTGGTTCAGTGAAGGACAAAAATATGAGTTTTTGTCCTGTCCATTGTATCCAGTTTGTCCTGTACCTGAAACAGTTTTACAAATCAAACACTGGACAACTGATGTTGTTCTGTCATGTCCTTTATTTTTTAGCAAATCAAACGCACCCATAGGAGCTAGTACAACAATTTTCTCTCTTGTATTTATTCTTGACCCGTCCATGTAGACATGTATTGTATATATTCACACATCCATCATAACATTGAATGAAAGCATGCGATCCCAACTGCTAATGTATGCCACATTGAATGTGTCTCATCAAATATAGAAACGGTCTCACACAAAAGAGTTACTAAAATATAGGTTAAGTTTTACTCTCTCATTTCTTTGAGCTGCACTTTATTCTATAATAATCTATACTTCTACCGGCTGAAAATACGTCTCTTGAGTCTTGAGTTTAGACAGATATAAATGGTTCGGTGAATTAAAATAAAATGAAATGCTTAACAAGCAAATAGAGATATACGTGGATGAAGGAATTCCAATACATCTCTTTAAACTCACAAGTCACACCGATCACTAGTTGAGATCTAAAACATGAATATATACAAATTCAAAACAGGAACCACAACATGTTCGCCTAGTGTAATTTCCCACGAGTCACCACCTCTACGATTCAATTTGCATGGTGTGTGAATGTTATTTTTGGTTTTGATCCTCCATGCATGCTCTCCGGAATTCTCTTCCCATTTAACTCGTCGTCCATCCTGTCTCAATGTTTGGTTTTTGGTTTACATTTTTCCTCTTCCAAGTTCTTTCATATTTTCATTTTTTTGGTTCAATAATGTTTGAGATAACACATGCTGTGATTGCTTCATGGGTGACTTGACTCTATTATTTCATTTCTTTGCTCACTATGTGATTCCTAAACTTATTTAAAAAATGGTAACACTCTAATCCTATTAAATTTAAAAATCACTCCTTTTGTTTGGCATCTGATGATTGATTTTTGTGTTCTTGTTTTTAGGCCTCCACCATTTTTGTTCTTTTTGAGAATCAGTTTCTTACACTCATGGTAAGGTGTTTCTATCATGATATATTATTTTCTTCTAAAATATTGGTTTCAAAGTTTTTTTTTTTCCTATCTATATCTAATCATGTGTGTGTTAATTTTAATTTAGTTTACTTTGTGAATCGTGGGTGTTATATATTGTGTGCATACTCCATGTTCAATGGCTCTTTTATGCATCACTGTATTCTTTTCATTTTATGACTTCTTATGGTTTGCTTTTGTGTCCAGATTTTCATTGGACCAAGTGTTGAACCAAGCCATTCTACTTATCTTTCAATTCTAAATAATCTGAAGTGCAAGCTTACAAAAATTTGTTATAGCTTTCATTGTCATAAAAAATAACTATTTGAATTTTAAACTTCGCTAAGATTAACTTTTTTAAAATTAAATATATTGTACAAAAATAATGATAGAGAATTATCACATCTCTTTCTATCAATGTAGTATAGAGGGAACAAGAATTTGAATAGCAACATAGAATGCATGGAAGTTAGTTATTTTATATAGATTATATTTATATTGTTGGCCAATTAGCCTCATTTATGGGAGCTAAAAATTTCAAAATTATGGCCATGTTTAATCTACTTGCTGATGTCTTTTGGTGTTCTCCTTTAAGTTGCTTTATGGTGCCTTCTATTTTCCATTGCCTTTGCTTGTTTGGTTTGGTTGTTATTTATTTTCATCCTTTTACTTTTCTATATTGCTAATTTGTGTTTTTGTTTTTTGTGCAGAATCTCTGCTCTTAATTCTAGGTGTTGTTTTGTTCATCTATTGAAGGATGTTTGATTCAAGTTGTCTCATTTACTAATTTGTAATTTTTTCCACTATTCTTCAAATGCTTTTTTTTTTTCTTTTATAATTTTGATGATAGACAAAATCACAATTTTTTAAGATGAAACAACAACCATGACTTTAACTTTAGTGCTCAAAAAACAAGAGTAGAAATTTGTTATAAAAAATAAAATCAAAACAAACCGGTAATCTAAAGGAAGATGAGAGATTAGGATTTTAAACCAATAAAAATTCAATTCAATTTATTGTTCTCCTGTCAACAACGAATCAAGGATTGTGATCACTTACATGGCCAATTATTTATTTTTTTGGGAGGAAAAAAAATTAGGTTTGTTTTTCTTAATTTGAATTGGGATCTTCACTACTAGAAAAAACAAAATTAGCGAGGGAAATTAGTGACGGAAAAAATGAAATTCCTCACAAATTCCTTAGTCGCAAAATTTAGTGACGAAATTAGAGAGGGATTTCACGTTTTCCCTCACTAAATATCCCTCACTAATTTTTGTTTTTTTAGTAGTGCTTGGTGGTGACTATGGTAAAAGAAGAAGGGGGTGATTCATGCTAAAATTTGATAATTTAAGATGATCCTTCAAAATTTGATTTCCCTAATTTGATACTCATGCGTTCTAATTCTAACGAGATTCTCGTGTTTAGGATCTTGAGGTTTGAGCATCATAGATGTGTGTTAATTTCCAAAAGCATAGTGCTATGTCATTTTGGTATTGTGTAAGGTTTCTATTGCTTAATCAATTGGTTAAACTCGGTTAGGTATTTCCAAAACTTTGATCTATGATTTTCGAAATTAATACACATATGTGATGTTTTTGTTCTTAGAATGGAGGAAATGAGTTTCAATTGAGGAGAAAAGATAGTAAAAAAATGAGAAAGAGAAAAACAAGAAAAGTTGAATGAGGGGTGAGTGGGTGTGATTTTGAAAAAGGTTAAAATTGGAATTTTCAATGGTTTGTAGGGTTAGAAGTATAGTTGTTGGGGTATAGGGTATAATTTCCCTAAATGAACCGTGATGGGTTGGACTATTTAGCTAAGCCCAATGAGAGGTCCTGCCCTCAGCCCTTTAGCTATTTAAACGTCATCCCATCAGACGGTTAAACATTCTGAACAGTACTCTGAAAAAACCTAACGCTAAACAGAATGAGGGTAATTATTCCTCTCATAACTTGATGGCGGTCATTCATGAACCTAAACATACAAGGTACACAATTTCTTATTCCTTCTTTGTTATTTATGAAATGCTGTAATTTGTATCTAATGATCTGGCTAAATTCTAAAACTTTTATTAATTGGCATCAGAGCCACATAGATACAATATATGGCTATAGTTTTGATTTAATATTGAGTTGCTATCAATCTGTCATTGAACGTAACTTGGTTGAATCGCATGCATATGGTAGCCTGATATGCTTTTGCTTTTGATTTTGATGTTAAATCTCACTGTTTTGATCACGTGTTATTAATTTAAGTGTGAAAATAAATGGATATGTAGACGAATCATATCAATCCTGTTGATGTGATTTACGCATACTTGAATGGTTATTATTCTATGGCCGTGATTTGTACTGCTTTGCATGTTGTCATATTCTGGCTATTTTATTTTTCACGATTACGATCAAACCTCAAAATCATTTTGATGCGTTACCCATGTTTTTCCTTCCTTCGGTATCAGTCAACACCCTAAATCTTTTTATCTATAATCTCACCCTAATGGATCGATATTATGAAATTTTATGAGGGCTTCTCTTAATCGATCGATTCTAAACCAAAATCATGTACGATCGTTGTATTCTGATGCCTGTAACAAGAGAATAAATTGGGTTTCATTCGGGTCGATAGATCGACCCGTTTTCTTATTTCCGGGTGAAGAAGAAATCACAACAAAACAAAACAAAATTTATTCTAAGAGTTCTACTCTTGATAAAATAGAAAACTAATTGACACACTTGTATTCTAAATAATAATTCTTGTTATTCTACTACTTTATATAAATAAATTCTAAAGTTATGATGTGCTAATTTAAAATATTGTTAAGCATGTCTTTCTATTATTTGAATTTGAATATGGTCGAAGTTGAGTAAATTAAGTACAATTGTTTATGCATGATATTATTTTATCATATTCTTTTAAGCGTAAACATAATTGATTTGTATAATTGTAATATCATCTATCGTAGATGCAATATTGCAAATTTTGTTAAATAGATTAGCATTATATTTGTGACAATTATACCCTATCGGTGTGTTGTTATTAATATAATTTTGTTATTTATCAATGTACCTTAATTTTGTTATAATTATGTCAAATATAATTAGAGTACCCTATCAATATTTAAATTTTTGAGACATAAGAATTGTACATTGTGATGACATAGTTCTTACTTATTATTCTTAAGGTCCTCGAATGTGACTACAATAAGTAAGTTACTCTATTAAAAGACATGTAGCAAACTATATAAATTTTGCAATCTAATATTATTTTAATTTTGAATTAAAAAATTTCTACTTAAAAGTTATTTTTTATATATACAAATATTTTGGATTGCTACTATCCCTTCCCTTTGTTATGTGAGTGACGGACATACCCTATTGGTGTGACGTTACTTAACATATCATTTTGTGATAGAGAAATAGTTGAATATTTTAGTTAAAATATCTTTCAATCTTTTAATTCAACTATCATTATCTATTCTCTATCAAGTGGGAGAATCCTTGTTATGTATTGTGTACATACTTTATCGGTATGACATTACTTAACATAATCATCCTTTTGTGGGTAAGAAAAATACCATATTAGTTTAACTATCATTCTCACCAAGTGGAGAACATATAATTCTTCAACAACAAGCGAGAAAAATTCTACATGTCAATTAACTATATCTCATAAACAAATATATTTATTTGTTTCACAACTCTAGATATAAAATTATTGTAGAGACTTTATATTGAGGATATTAATTATATTCTTTTCTCAAAAATTATTATACACTTTAATATGCTTCTATATTATTGTAAACTTATTTTGTAATAGCAATATGTCGAAATCTCAAAGTTCTTAACAACTCTATTAAAAAAAAATATTTATACCATTATTATAAATAATTATAAATGGTATATCTGAGATATTTAATTTTACTATTTATTATATTTTGACATATTTTATATTTATTATTGCTATTTTTTAATACTTATGGAAGCTTATAACTATTTTCTCTTATATCCTCAATAATAATAAATATAAGTCTCGTGAATTTCTATTGCGTGTAACCTAATCTTTTCTCAAATGTGTGTAATTATACTTGTAGCATTTGAGTTTTGAGTGAGCTACTAAAATTATGAATAGAGTCTCATATCCTATTTTATAATACTAGAGACTTATCTCACTTATATGGTGATAAACCTTTTATATAATCATCATAGTCTTTCATATAAAGGTTACTATGTTTATAAAATTCTTTGAACTTTTAATTGTGAAGAGGAGATATTGTGTTATAAAATTATTAAATGAAAATTTACATTCTCCTTAATTCTAAAAGCAGAATATGTGGTTAACGACGAAACTCAATTCTTGATAATATCTGCCATTGATAAATTATATATATTCATGGGGTTTCATATTATCACTAAGTTACCACTTGTGTTAATAATTCTGTTATACTCGTGTGCAAAATATGTGGTTGAGTTCATGAAACTCTACTAGTTAAAATTACATAACCACTTATGTTGATAATATTTCACTAGCAATTAAGTATCTCACTATTGAATATTACAATACTATAATATTTCTATATAACAGTGATCACTAATGAGAAGAATCTCACTTACTCTTATTTATATATATGTGGGATCAGTGGGAGTGTGTACACAACACTATATACTATGAGCTCAAATGAGAAATCTTACATATATGTGTGTGTGTGTGTGTGTGTGAGATCAAGAGAAATGTGTACACAATATTATATACATACAATTTAACATTCTCATCATTGTCATATACTCTTGTGCACACTATAAAATATGGCATAGCTTAAGAGACTTTAAACTTTAGTCTCATTCTATTATATTGAGATATATATTAAAATTCTTTTAATCTCAATAAGCATCCTATTGGATGCTTAAGTCAATTTTGTTGGAATATGCACAATAACCTCTTAGCATGCAAATATATATATTGTGCTTCTCTTTTACCAACATTCCACATTTTATAAGGTTATAAATAATAAGTACAATGTATAATATCAATACTCCTATCGAGTATGATATTGTGTTCTTGAAGTACTTATAAACTGAGATATCATAAATGTTCGTTCACTTTTGACATTCTAGTGGCCACATTAATCCATATTTTATTTTCTTTAAACAAAGTGTCTATGTTAATCCATTTTGGAGATTCTTGAATTTTCTATTTCTTTATGGATTTTCATGGTCACATTTTTTGCTAAAACTTGGATTAATTAAATGTCGTAGAATATTTATTGATTTTGACTAAATGTAATTATACTCTCTTAATAGGCTATCTCTATAAGTAATTACTATTCCTATACCTTTGTGGATATATGAATTTTATACAATTGAAAACTCATTGGCAGAACTAATAACCACAGACTTATATATATGAGTACTGTAACTCATAATGATTTTTTGGGTTAGTGAGAGTTTGTTATAGCATTTTCAAAATGCTTGGGCCATTCTTTAATGACACAATCTTTTTAATTCAAATGTGTCATTATAAATTCACCACTGTTAGAAAAGTGAGTCTTTGGTATGTATTATTTGTTTTCCCTATCAGATTCAATTTCTGCAGCATTAAAGCTTACTTCTCTTTTGAACGATTGTGACACCAAGTCACATATTCAATTATGACACGACTCATCAACTATTCAAATGCATGCAATGTTCTAGACTCTTCTAGATGCATGCGGTACCAAATCAGCTCAAGGTCGTCACCTTCGATGCAATAAAAACATCGTATGTAAGATTTCACACCCGTCTTACATTTTGGATATAAAATCCGTCACCATCAGTCATGTATGCATGAACATATGACTCAACAACAATGCATATGTTCACACAAACAATTCACCACATCATCACCATTCATTTAACATATATGCAATCACCATCAAAGTCACCAACACTTGACATATATGCAGTCACCGACAATATCACAATCAATTAACGTATATGTATTCACCATCAATATCACAATCAATCAACATATATTTTTTTGCCAACATCGACTTCATCATATAATTCAACAACATCATACGATTTCTCACAATTTAGGTAAAGGAGAAAATACATCACACCATGATAAACATCATATTCAACACCTATCAATCATTCATACATCCTCATATAATCATATAAAGTTATTCACAAAAGATTTGCAAAATATTCGGCTTTAAAGATCATTTTCCACAAAGTTCGTCTATCATTTTACAACTTTAAAACAATTGGGATAATTGAATCAAAACTAAGAAAACAAGTTCCAATGCCTCAACTATGTATACACTTAGATCACATATGAGTGTTGTAGCGTATACATGTACGTTTCACCGGCCAACTACGACCTATTTATCAAAACCACAAAGTTACGACAAGTTCGTATCATTTTGCAAAACCAAATCATTATCAAAAGAAAACTAAGTTTGATTCAACAAGACATAGGTTAATTACTCTTAAACATCTCAATAGGACTCTTAATACTCAAGTTTTGAAATTTGGAAACAAACCTTAAGTTTTGGGTTGACTTGGAATTAGTTATGCTAAGTTTCCTTAAAATTTCTCCAAGACCCACTTGGAGTGTGTTCATCATAACTCAAAATCCACAAAACATTTTCAAGTCAAACAAAATCCATTGGAAAGCTAACGAAATTACCTAAAACTTTC
>Ga0315913_1009079_pt1 | contig 11690 bp, 5 predicted proteins | sample MpolsnodulesMG_FD_207736 | JGI IMG/M metagenome (GOLD analysis project Ga0315913, IMG submission 207736) | Medicago polymorpha root nodule microbial communities from Los Angeles, California, United States - small nodules | ecosystem: Host-associated > Plants > Roots > Nodule | place: USA... | reverse complement strand
CTATCATTTCTGACGTGCCAGCAGCATTCGTCGAAGTACTAATATGGCCCACAGGGCGTGTCATTTCAGGAAGTAGTCTTTTACTTCTTAATAGCATACATAACACAAACCAACAATTTTGATCAAGTAGATTCTGAAAAGTAAAAAATTTCTAAAGTAAATGCACAAAAGGTCCCACTAGGCGTGCCAATTTGTTTACACTGATTTTTGGTAAACGACCGCTGGTTTAACAATTGTTACTTGCAAGATCAACTAGTAAATCTTAAGGACATATTGTGTTTTTACTTTCCTAGAAATTCACGAATGTTCTTCAATAATATAAGAAGATATTGAAAAAGATTATCGAATTTAACTTAGTTAAATCCGTCAAAGTCACTTTCGAAATATGAGTAAAAAGTATTGCTTGAAATAAACAAGTAATTTGTAAAAACACTTAAGAAAATAAACTTAAATTGCATTGATTGAATGTAAATTGGTACACATATTCATACATTGCAACTTGTAACTCGTTTCTCTCTTGAATGCGGATAATTTGAGTGTAAGTTTTTTGTATGATTGGATTGCGACCCCTTTCTCTTATGAGAAACTACTATTTATACTAATAGAAAATAACTACCTACATAGAATTTGAAACTATAACTTCTATCATCGAACCATAGGTATCTGTCCGATTTGAATTTCAAACACACGCTCCCTGAAGATATCCGTTGGCTCGATTCTATCCAAAACAAAACCGTTTTCGATGCACTTTGCTTGCCGAACCAAGACACGTGCTCTACATGCTTCTTGACAAGTCTAATTTCGACTAAGTGTTTTAAGAATAATAACTTTTATTCCTTCAAGTACAAAGTCAACCTTAGTCTGACTGCATTTAAATCTTCTCTGAAAATACAAGCTAATAGAGTGTAAATTGAACAAATGAACATACTCACACCTTAAGATTTCTAAGATATAATTTTGAAAATAATCCTAAGTGTTTTGTGCAATTTGATTTATCAGAGTTTTGGCACAGGAAAGTAGCAGACTCTTGTTACTTCTTCTTCAGGTCTTCAGCTCCTTTTATAGGCAGTGATTTGAGAGATGTTGGAGAAGAATGTCAGTGCAAATAGAGTCGTTGAGAACCTTCAATCACGAATGTTGGCCTTTTCCCTAATATAGATAATCGCGTTGGAAAGTACTTTGAATCTCATTTGCTGAAAGGGGAATTTTATGTTGTTCTCCTCGTTCATGATGTCCTATAGACGTAGACGGAAGAAGACAAAATAGCTGCTCTACCAGATGTAGTGATAGAGACAACTCACATAATAAGACAAAAGGTTACGTGGATTCTGGGTCCCTCAGAACGACGTAGCCTAGTCAACTTTTGTGTTTGATGTCCTTCACATAATCTATGGATGTCACTCCCCATCTTCTATGAGACTTCCATCTACTAGGATGTTGACTTCTGGTTGACCTTCCAGTAGATCTTCCACCATAGTCTTCTAAGCTTCTCAATCCCTTTCTGATGCTCTTCACATGTTCCTTCTTCATGGTAAGGAGTTCTTACACACTTGAACATATGTTAGTATTCCAATTGAACATATAAACCATTCTTGTTCTAACAAATATTATTCAGGGATCTGCATTAAATGTGAGTACCTCTTTTAGTTGAAATTCGAACCTTTGATTTGTCATGTTGTGAAAGTCATATATTCGTTCTATTTTGATTTTTTTGAAGTTACAAACATAACACTTATTATTTTCTACCATTGTTTCATTTACATCTGAAAAATATATTACCAATTAAAAAAAAAAAAAAATCAACCCATGTCTCATATCTTTCTATAACCTATAATTACACCTTACCTTTTATCAATATGGGACTTGAATTTTTCCGGTTAAAGAATTTATTTATTCGGACAATGCTATCAAGTTCCTATAACCTATAATTCTTTTTTTTTAATAGGGAACCTATAATTCTTCTTATTTTATTGTTTTAAAGGGGCTTATATGTTATTTTTTTATACGCTCATTGGTGTGTTGTTGTTGATTTCCCCATCGTGAAAAGGGTAGCTGAAATGAATTTTAATACACCGTCCGTCCTTAATATAGGAGTATTTTGTAAAAATTAGAGGAATAAATTTGTCTAATAAGTAGGTAACTATTATTAAATTGTCCTTTATATATAAACTCATTCAAAGTATTTTCCATATTTCCACGACTGGTACTCCCTTCATCTCAAAATATATGACATTGTTGACTGTTACACACATACCAACACACATATTTAACATTTGATATCTTTAATTATTTATTAACAAATGTGTCCTGGATCGTTAATGCTCCTGCAAACAAGGAAGAATGAGACTTCCCCGGTGTATTTACTTCAGACCGCCAACGGTGCTGTCTGTCAACTGAATTGAATTCCAATTGTACGTAATTAATTCCTCTACTGTCGCGCTGGGTACGGTCCCCAAACACCATAAATAGTGATGGCAATTGCAATGGGTACCCTCTGAATTAGAGGCACACACAAGATCTTGCCATATTTTATCATGAGTGTGTCCCTCAAATTTTCTAGAGCAATGCTAAATGCATTGCTTTATCAACGCTTTTGGACACTTCCTCATGGATTGATCCACGTCATTAATCTTAATAAAATTTACGACTGGCAACCGGCTGCTCTATTCAATTATTATATTTTAATTTTAATAATAAAATGAAAAGTCTAATAACTATTGTCTCCATCTCCACGTTAGATCTTGAAGAGAACGCTTTGGAGATGGAGGCAATAGTTATTAGACTTTTCATTTTATTATTAAAATTAAAATATAATAATTGAATAGAGCAACTGGTTGCCAGTCTTAAATTTTATTAAGATTAATGACGTGGACCAATCCACGAGGAAGTGTCTAAAAGCGATTGATAGAGCGACTGCATTTGGCATTGCTCTTTCTATAATAATCAATTGGGATGACAATGGCATCCTTTGGACCAAGTATCATAATGTCCACCCTCATATCTATGCTTATAAAAAACATGTTTGTATATGAGTGTTTATCTTTGTGGACTACAAGTTTGTTACTTGTTCATATACTTCCTAAGCACAATAAATAAATAAATAGCCTTCTTAAGCCAAAGTATGTTAATGAAGGATGGTGATTTAGTCCAATAAAATAGTTTTTAAAATATAAATAAAATTTTATTTTTTATTTATTGTGTAGAATATGAAAGGTTGTTGACGGGTGGGTATATGTGAACAAGAGGTGTTTATCAATCATTCATGAAATATCAATTTTCCTTATTTAATGATATAGTAGTATATTGATATAGCACATTTGCCACTTGCTCGTGAATGATAAAGAATTTTTTATTTTTTTTACAAAGAATAATAAGAAAATATTAACAAGTGTTACATTGTGGAAACATTTAAAAGTAGTAACTTTTATATAGAAAATTATGTGATCATGACTTTTACATGTGTTTGGTTTGTGTTTTTAAGAAGAAAAAATATATTTTTTTGGGTTTCTTAAACAAAATCTTCAAAGCACTCGTTGGCAGCATGACTTTAAATGATCTAGCACATGCACACCCCTAAAAAAATAGTAGTGATATATGTACAACCATTTGTGACAATTTTGATGAAAACTTTCATTTTCTCTATTTTCATTGGTCCAAAATAATAGAGAAAAAAATGAAGAAAGAGAATAACAATATAATGTGAGTATGAGAGAGAAAATTGTCAAAAAATTATAATAAAGTGGTTGTACAAATATCATTTCTAAACAAAAAAAAACTTCATATGTATCATTTTAGCGAAATAGATTTGTCTCAAATTATACGCATTTTACGTTAATTCATTTATCCTTTGTCTTTTTACCTTCAACACGTATATCATCTGTTAAAAAAGTGTCGAAAAAGACCATACAATTCAACCTCATTATGTTTTTCTCACATTCAACCACTAAATGATACGGCACATTAGTGTTCACTAAAAATAGCATGTACGTTGCCACTTGGAAGTAAATGATAGGAGCACACCCCTAAAACAAAAAAATACAGTAACAGTACGTAGCATGTTGCCAATAAATGATACATACCCGATTTAATACACGTGCTTAAAATCTAGTCCTATTAAAATCCAAAATTTGGGACTCTAACTCAGCTCATAGTAGCATTTCTCTTCCCTGTTTTAAATTCAGTATACAAGTGTTACCTTTGAGACTATGGAGGAAATCAACAGCACAGCTATGAACGTATCATCAAGCACCAGCTGGTTATCTGATTTGGTAAGAAAATGGTTGATTATATATAAATTAATTCCATAACACTTGAAATTTCCTGCAAAATATTTCAAGTTTGAGTGTCATCATTCATTTAATAATAAGCCATTTTGTACTATATTTATAACAAAATTTAAAGAGAAACTATAATTAATGACCTCACATAAAAATGCTTTCTCAGTTCTAGTATCAACTAAAGACATGTCCTTTCTTAAGTGACTTTTGGCAAACTTTTCCTCAAAGGTAGGTTTGATTAGTAGAGCCACCTTCATTTGAAGAACGATTTATAGTATTGTTATCAACCTAATGATGTATCAATTCCATATTGACAGGGAAATGTATTTTTGTTTGTAATATGAATTTTTGGCATAATACCCCTAAGTCGACCATGTCCCTAAATATGGAAATTTAGCAAGTCCTTTTCTCGTATACAGGATCTCGTGTACAATATTGATTTAAGGATATAATTTTAATAGAATATAATATCGTGAATGCTTCCTTCCATCCTTTTTAAGTAAGTAATTAACTTTTTAGGTTTATTAAATAATGAAAAATACGAAGATTATACCCTCTAACACACTCCAATTATTAGTAATATATTATCAACCTTCTTAATCTGTTGATCTGACTATGTATATTATGATTTGTCAAAATAACTATTTATTTTATGATAAAAAATAAAAGGTTTTGAGATCTAACCAAATAATGTCATGGACAAATTATGTGGAATATCTTTTGTAAACAATCACCGAAAAAATGTTTATACATGTTTTACAATTACAAAACAAAAGAGAATGTCATTTTTAAATTGAATAAATACAACAACAACAAAAATCAACAAAAAATGGAACCCAGCAAAAATTAAAGATGGAACTCAATTTAATATACCATAATAAATGGAATCCATATCCCTAAAACGGTATAGATCACTCGTGACCAAGTCAGTCATTGATGGACACCTGAGCTTCGAGATGAGACAGATTGATGGCGGCTAAAAAAATTGATTATGTGGCTGATTATTATTGAAGTGTGTTAGAGGAGTGCATTAGAAATTGTGATCCCTACCATATTTCTTTAATAATCAATGTATTTGATCTTTAATATAGATTAAATATATCAGTTATTAATGAATTTAAAAAGTGAATATTTCCTATAAAAAAAACACTAGTGAGAGTATATAAATTTTGAGAGATATAAATTAATAACAACTTTAAATTTATTAACATGTACAAATTTATACATGAGAGACAAACTTGCTCTTAATTGTCGTAATTAATAACAAATAGATGGTTGATTATAAATTAATTCTTTAATATATATACTTAACATTTCCTTTTTTTCCCAGGAAATGGACGAACACAATTTATTTACTGAGGAATGCAACCTGAATTTCCTTGATACTGGTGTGGAAGAGTTTCTTTCACATGACATAGCTAATGTCTTCCAAGAACAAAACAAACAACAATGTTTAACTTCGGGGTTCACTTCCACAACTCTCAGCAACACATTTAGTGATGAAACAGAGTTGGATTGTTTTGACTTCGATATTGATAAGACAATTATGGAGATGAAAACAATTGATCATAGTGAAAAAATCAATGAAACCTTTACACAAAAACTTTCTTCATCTTTTCAAGTTCAAATCCCATCTTTTGATAGCCCCCCAAATTCACCTACTACTAGCTCCCAACAATTTTCTGGCAAAAGAGTTTCAGTGTCTCCAACGGAATTGGAAAATAATAACCATTCAACAAAAGCCTCAAAAAGCAAAAGGTCTCGTTCTAATAATGGAGAGGATCATATCATGGCAGAAAGAAAGCGAAGAAAGAAACTCACCCAAAGTTTCATTGCTCTTGCAGCTCTTGTTCCCAACCTTAAAAAGGTATGATAAGTAATTTTCACTTACCCTTACCCTCATAGCTATTAACTAGCTCTTTTAATTGATCTTTAAAATTAATAATTAAATGAACTTATTTTTTAAAAAACTATATATATTTTTTCCTATTATTTTACAACGTTATAAAAACTAAATATTATCAAGCATGTATACAAAATAAAGTATTATCTAACAATAGAAGTAAGAAATAAAATTTATTTTTTTATGAATGTTTATCATTCATAATGGTATATTGAATTTTGTTTACAATAAAATGATTATATACAGTTCAAAGTTAAGGGTATTTTGGTGAAAAATTATTTAATGCAATTCAAAATCTGTTATAAACGAAGCCTTATAAAAAAAATGATAAATAATATTATAATCATGATAAAAAATTATTTGAAAGAAGTCTTATAAAAATGACAAGTAAAAAACGCATAAGAGTCTTATATTTAGAGACAAAAATATTAAAATCTTAATTATACTATTCCATGTTACACTATTCATTAATCGATTGAGTTAAATTTTGTTAGATGGACAAATTTTCTGTACTGGTTGACACTATCAAATACATGAAAGAGCTTAAAAAACGTTTGGAAGTTTTAGAAGAACAAAACAAGAGAATAAAATTAGAATCGTCTGTGGTTCTAACCAAACCAGACCATTGCAACGATGATGATGAGCGCAATGAAAGTGTTGTTGATTCAATATTTCAAGTGGAAGCAGAAGTGTTAGGGAAATATATGTTGATTCGGATCCAATGTAAAGAACACAAGGGACTTTTAGTTAAAATTATGGTGGAGATTCAAAGATTTCAACTATGTGTTGTCAATAGCAGTGTTTTACCCTTTGGAGATTCTATCCTTGATATTACTATCATTGCTCAGGTAGTGACTGTCTCTATTACTATTTTTATACTAACAGATCTTTTTCTAAATATTATTAAAGTATTTTATTCCAGGTTGTTTTCCAATATATTTGCTTGATATATTCATTTTGGTGTCTTTGAATTTTGGTGTTTTTTTCGTATACTTATTATTTACCATTGTATTAAACATTAATCTTAATTATTTAATAGTTGGGTGAAGGCTACGACTTGAGCATAAAGGAACTTGTGAAGAACATACGCAAGGAAGCATTGAAGTTTATGTCATCGTAATAACATGAACATGACCTCGAGTGTTGTTGGTTCTCCGCAAACAAAATCACAAATATTTCCTAATGGAAGATGCAAACCTCCGTTTCTTTTCTAATTCTTAATTAAGATAATACTATGTATATTGAACAAATAACAATAATCTTAGAGTTCCCTCAAAAAACAATCAATAATCTTAGAAATAATGTATTGGAATGCATGCATTAAATTTAATCTTTAATATTTTAATGAATTGAATGTACAAATTTTAAAAGAATATTTCTTTTTTTGGATTTCTTAACATATGCCCTAAGGGCACAAGTTAGCACTACCCATATTTTTACTATAATAGCATTATTCATTTAGTATCTCATTTCATATATCTCTCTCTGCAATAAATAAGTAAGAGTAATATCAGTAAAACAACATTTAATGTTGCATTAAACTTTTGAAAGTGGGACTTAAATAGAAACAAAAAACTTCTCCAAAAAAAAGTTAAAAAGGAATTAAGGAAAGTAGTTTAAGAAATCATTTGTACAAAAGGAGCAGGCTTGACTGAGTAAGTATAAAACCCCATGTAGGTGAACATCTTTTATTGCGAGGGCGATGTATTAGACAACATTAGTGTGCCATGTATTAGTGCCCATCATATTGCTTGGTAGAGAGAGAATATCAAGGTTTTTTCTGGAGGTATTCTTCCATGGTCACAAGACTAAATCAATAGTGTTTGGACACACACATAAAAGGATAGTCCTTAAAATATTCAATCATTTTTTTTTATCAATTTCCTTCTTATTATTAAAAAAATATTTCTTTATGTCAAGTTAGCACTACCCATATTTTTACTATAATAGCATTATTCATTTAGTATCTCATTTCATATATTTCTCTCTGCAATAAATAAACAAGGGTAATATCAGTAAAACAACATTTAATGTTGCATTAAACTTTTGAAAGTAGGACTTAAATAGAAACAAAAAAACTTCTCCAAAAAAAAGTTAAAAAGGAATTAAGGAAAGTAGTTTAAGAAATCATTTGTACAAAAGGAGCAGGCTTGACTGAGTAAGTATAAAACCCCATGTAGGTGAACATCTTTTATTGCGAGGGCGATGTATTAGACAACATTAGTGTGCAATGTATTAGTGCCCATCATACTGCTTGGTAGAGAGAGAATATCAAGGTTTTTATGGAGGTATTCTTCCATGGTCACAAGACCAAATCAATAATGTTTGAACACACACATAAAAAGATGATCCTTAAAATATTCAATCATTTTTTTTATCAATTTCCTTCTTATTATTAAAAAAATATTTCTTTATGTCATGTTAGCACTACCCATATTTTTACTATAATAGCATTATTCATTTAGTATCTCATTTCATATATTTCTCTCTGCAATAAATAAGCAAGGGTAATATCAGTAAAACAACATTTAATGTTGCATTAAACTTTTGAAAGTGGGACTTAAATAGAAACAAAAAACTTCTCAAAAAAAAGTTAAAAAGGAATTAAGGAATCATTTGTACAAAAGTAGCAGGCTTGACTGAGTAAGTATAAAACCCCATGTAGGTGAACATCTTTTATTGCGAGGGCGATGTATTAGACAACATTAGTGTGCAATGTATTAGTGCCCATCATATTGCTTGGTAGAGAGAGAATATCAAGGTTTTTCTGGAGGTATTCTTCCATGGTCACAAGACCAAATCAATAGTGTTTGGACACACACATAAAAAGATGGTCCTTAAAATATTCAATCATTTTTTTATCAATTTCCTTCTTATTATTAAAAAAATATTTTTTTATGTGTGTATGTGACCAAACACTTTTTATTTGGTCATGTGACCATGTTAGAATTTCTCTTCCTTTTGATCCAAATGTCTGATCCATCTATTTAATAGCCTTTATTCATATTTATTTTTACGAAGCCTACTTGACATTATGATTTGACTTATGTATTTATCTATGCAAATGAAATTGTGGAATGTACTTGTTAAACTAAGGGAGATTAGTTCCTTTAGTCCCTGAATAGGAAATGAGTAGTCACTTTAGTCTCTGAATACAGATAAACTGTAAAATAGTCCCTGAATGTAGACTCTGTTGGTCAATTTAATTCCTGAATGCAGGCTCCGTTAGTCAATTTAGTCTTTGAATGTAGACTCCGTTGATCACTTTAGTCCCTGAAATTGACTAACAAAGTCTACATTCAAGGACTGTTTTGCAATTTCTCTACATTCAGGGACTAAAGTGACTACTCCTTTTCCATTCAAAGACTAAACTGACTAATTCCCCTTAAAATAAAGTATGAATAATTGAAATGCAGCTGGAAGTTTTTACATTAGGCGCTATATGATCCATTTGTACGTACTAACGATATTCTTATGAAGATGGTTTTTCATTGTTAGTTTTGTTGGAAATAAAAAAAAATGGCTTTAAGGTATGTTTAGTCCTTGCAATTAGGCGCCATTTAAAAATTCGTTCCTGTAATCGCTAATCCTGGCGATTTACCCTTGCATTGTTTAATCAGTTAAAAATTCGTCCCTTGACCAAGTTAATGACTGCCACGTCATCAAATTAACAAATTGGCATAGGAAAGGACAAAAATACCCTTGATGTCATCTTCTCAAAACCTTCACTCCTCTTCTCTTCTCTGCATCACGACACCACCACCAACCTCTCCATAACCTCCTTCCTCCTTCATCATATACTCATGATTATTCATCACCTTCTCACTTTCAACTCAGAAAAATCAAAGAAAGAAGGAAAAACAACATACATACACAATTTTTTTTTCCCAATTCAACATACACAGAAGAAGAAAAACAACAAGAAAAATTAGAGAAGCTTTACAGTGAAGATTGGAAACGGAGACAGAAACCGCTACGACGGCAACGGCGGATACTTATAATGAGTAAGTAGAAACTTATAATGTTTGGGTGTCACACATCCGATTGAAAAAGCAGAAGCTTTGGATGATAATTCGTGGGTGGTGGACGGTGAGATCCTCGTAGCAGCGAACCCATTAGCTCAACACCGCCGCCGAAATTGTCGGAATTCACCCAACCTGCAACTCCCTTTGAGCTAGATCCACCGCCGCTGAAATCGCTAGAATCCGTGATTGGAGATAGGATGTGCCTCCCCACATGTTTTGTTTTGCGTTGTTCAAAGGAAGAAGAAGGATGATGAGGGTATTTTTGTCCATTCCCATGCCATTTTGTTAATTTGATGACGTGGCAATCATTAACTGGGAGAAGGGGCGAATTTTTAACTGATTAAACAATGCAAGGGTAAATCGTCAGGATTAGCGATTACATGGACGAATTTTTAAATGGCGCCTAATTGCAAGGACTAAACATACCTTAAAGCCTTTTTTTTGTTGTGTTAATGGTAGGACCCTTGGTTCCGAACCCTGTTGGTGAGGTGGATAGGATCGTTAGTTCACTGCTCAATGCCTACCATAACAACTAATGGCATCATCCAATTATTTCACTGCAAAAATGTTCATCTTTCATTTGTAACTGGTCATCATAAATGCAATATATCTAAAAAAAAATGCAGATTAAGTCTCCAAAACAGTGATACGAGTTGTGCACAATAACTTCGATCGTTTTCCATTGCTCCATCTCTCATACTTCTCTATGAGGAAATAATCTGTCCATATTAGTATTGGTGACTATATTAGTTTATCTCCCTCTGTTTCTGAGATGCATAACCTTAGAATTGGTGTGCTAAGAAGGCAAACTCTAGGAGCATAAAGGCTGGTCTTTAAATATATGACCAATGAGGTAATTTAAGCTAATTTTTTATTTTTATTTTAATATTTTGGGATGAAAATTGAGCCTTTGGTTTTTGCTTCAAGGTGTTCCAAGTTTTTAACTAAAATGTGATTTTTAAGTGTTCATTTGATAGAAGATTACAGTCAAGTTGAAGCTTTTTCATTGTTGGAGTGTAGAATTCACATTATGGTATGGGCTGATATTATTTGTTCTTTGATATACATTCCCTTAGAGCCCGTTTGGTGCGCAGGATAAGGAGACAGGATATGATTAGAATATCCTATTCTGTCTCAATCCGTTGTTTGGTGCGCCCATAGGAAAGGATAAGTTTAACCTATTTTTAATCCTATCCTACCTCTCCTTTGTTATTTTAATCCTTTATTTTTGGTGGGTTACAAACCTGATAGGATTGGAAAGGCTTTCACGCTTCAGCCGCTTCACGTTTCAGCTTTTCACGTTTCAGCTCTCCCTCTCTCTCACTCTCAAATCAGTCCTCCCTCTCTCTCTCTCTCTCTCACACACACACACACAAAACCTTCAGGTAGGGTTTTCCCATGAATCACTTTCTTCTTCTGATTGTTTGTATTCTTGTGAAAATTTGTAATTATTGATAAAAAAAAATTGAATTTGTTAATTGGAAG